>JAESFN010000253.1_pt1 | contig 67826 bp, 59 predicted proteins | sample 9269411 | NCBI WGS metagenome assembly JAESFN01 (sample SAMN14505399, study PRJNA617100) | algae metagenome | isolation source: Iphinoe sp. HA4291-MV1 and co-occurring heterotrophs from trail next to... | place: USA: Maunawili Falls, Hawaii | collected 2009-07-25
TGCAGGGCACACCGAATGAGCCGCCTTCACCCGCCCCCCGCAAGGCGGCCATCACAGGAAAGCCAGTGTCTCAACCGAGGCGCTGGCTTTTCTGTTTCTGGGGTCGGAGAGCGTGCCGACATTCCCGGCGGGCCGGGAATCCAGTATGGACTGGGCATTGCTCGGAGAAGGCAGCGCATGAACGCCATCGTCGACCCCAATGGCCCCACTCTCGCCGTGGTGCCGTCAAATCCGGTGCCGGAGGGGGCGCGGGTCGGCTATTTCACCACGCCCGACAAGGTGCAGCTGCGCTACGCCACCTTCCCCAAGGGTGAGGGCGCGGCCAAGGGCACCATCTGCCTCGTCCAGGGGCGCACCGAGTTCATCGAGAAGTATTTCGAGACCATCGCCGATTTCCAGTCGCGTGGCTTTGCCGTCGCCACCTTCGACTGGCGCGGGCAGGGCGGCAGCCAGCGGCTGATCGGCAACAAGAAGCTCGGCTATGTCCGCCGCTTCGATGATTACTGGACCGACCTCCAGGCCTTCCACGGCTCGATCCTCCTGCCAGATTGCCCGGCGCCGTACTATCTCGTCGGCCACTCGATGGGCGGGCTCGCCTCGCTCTATGCCGGCATCCGCGACCGCATGATGTTCGAGCGTATTTTCGTTTCCGCACCGATGGTCGGGCTCGATCGCCAGCCGTTCGGCATGGCCGGCATGGCCCGGCTCTGTGGCACGCTCGCCAATCTCGGGCTCGCCCGGCTGCCGATCGGCCGGCGTGGCGACAAGGCGCAGACCGAGCAGAGTTTTGCCGGCAATCCGCTGACCTCGGACCTCGCCCGCTTCAACCGTTCGGTCGAAGTGCTGAAAGCCCGACCAGAACTCGAGATCGGCGCGCCGACCTTCCGCTGGGCCGCCTCGGCCTTTGACGCCATGGCCGGCGCCGCCACCGACCAGTTCCCCGGCGCCGTCCGCATACCGGTGCTGATGCTGGCCGCGGCGCGCGACGAAATCGTCTCGACTGCCGCTATCGAAACCCTAGGCCTCCGCATGCGCACCGGCCGCCACGTGGTGATCCCCGGCGCCCGGCACGAAATGTTCGTCGAAAACGACGCGATCCGCGCCCAGGTGTTCGCGGCGTTCGACGCCTTCATCACCGAGCAGTCGGCGTAGCTCAGCCGCGCAGGACCGCCATTGCGGCGGCGTGCAGCTGCGGCGTCGCCGCGGCCACGCAGTTGCCGCCCTGTTCGGCCGGCCCGCCGTCCCAGGTGGTGATGACGCCACCGGCGTTCTGGATCAGCGGAATCAGCGGGCAGATATCGACGTTCTTCAGCCCGGCTTCGACGACGAGGTCGATGTGGCCGGCCGACATCAGCGCGTAGCCGTAGCAATCGAGCCCGTAGCGGGTGGTCAGCACCTTGCTGCGAATGCGCGCCCAGGGCTCGGCCACGCCCTTCTTCTCGAACAGGTCGGGCGAGGTGGTGGTCATCTTGGCCCTCGCCAGTTCGGTGACGCCCGAGGCGCGGAGCGCTGCCTTGTCGCTGACCCGGTGGTACGAGGCCTCGCCGGGCAGACCGAGATAAATCTCGCCGGTGAACGGCTGCGCCATCAGCCCGGCGGCTGCCTTGCCGTCGATGGTGAGGCCGACCAGCGTGCCCCACACCGGCACGCCGGTGATGAAGGCGCGGGTGCCGTCGATCGGGTCGATGATCCAGGCGAAGCGGCTGTTGCCCGGCTTGTCGTCCCATTCCTCGCCGATGATGGCGTGGTCGGGGAAGCGGTTGCCGATCAGCTCGCGGATGGCGAGCTCGGCTTGCCGGTCAGCCTCTGTGACCGGATCAAAACCCTGCGCTTCCTTGTTGTCGACGGCCAGCGCCGAACGAAAGCGGGGCAGGGTCACCGCGGCGGCGATCTCTGCGGCATCGAGCAGGGTGCGGCGCACCAGGTCGGCGGTGAGGCCGCCAAGGGTTTCAGCGCCAAGAGATGTATCTTCCATGTCAGCCTTCCCGGCGCGATTTTGTGAGTTGTTCCAGTGTTCTAGCAGCAGGCGTCAGGCGGAGTGTGCGAATAGTTTGTGACGATCGTGATTCATTTTTGCAACAACGATGGAAGTTTATCTGTTGAAGACTTCCGGCCGCCTTGTGGAGGGGCGCAAATCAGTTCACGCCAGTAACTGCATGATGGATGGGCGGCTCTTGAGCCTCTTGCCTCGACTTAGGCAACGCACTCTGGCCGTCATCGTTTCCTCCCTTGACTGGGCCGCTCCGGCGGCCCGATTTTTGTGGGACATGCGATCTCTGCGACAGCGTAGCGAGTAGTTGGTGCCCAGCGCCGGCTTCACTCTGCCGCGTATTTCTCCGAGACCGGGGCCGGCGGCGACAGCATGGCGAAATCGAGCCCGGTCAGGGTCGCCACCAGCCGATCCACCAGCTGCCGCATGGCGCCGAAGCCGGCGTTCTTCTCGAGCGTCACCTCGTTCATATAGAGGTGGCGGCTGAGCTCGATCTGCAGCGCGTGCACGCCGTGCTGCGGCCGGCCGTAGGTGCGGGTGCAGAAGCCGCCGGCGTAGGGGCGGTTGCGCGCGACGCGCAGGCCGGCGCCGGCGAACACCATTTCCGCGAGGTCGGCGAGAATCGGCGCGCAGGTGGTGCCGTAGCGGTCGCCCAGCACCACGTCGGGGCCGAGCCGGTCGCCGGTGCGCGACAGGCGCGGCATCGAGTGGCAATCGATCAACACAGCGACGCCGAAGGCGCTGTAGGCCTCGGTCAGCAGCCGCTGCATGGTGGCGTGGTAGGGCTGATAGATGCCCTCGATACGCATGCGCGCGTCATCAAGCGTCAGCCGTTCCTTATAGATCGGCTTGTTCTCCGCCACGACACGCGCCAGCGTCCCCAACCCCGCCGCGACACGCGGACTGGTGGTGTTGAAGCGCTCCGACAGCGGCTCGACGAACATGGTGGGATCGAGTTCCCAGGGCTCGCGATTCACATCGAGGTAAGCGCGGGGGAAATGTGCGCGGATCAGCGGCGCACCCAGGTGTGGGGCGCGCTGGAACAGCTCGTCGACGAAGGCATCCTCGGACTGGCGGATCGACAGGTGGTCGAGCCGGGTCATCGCCAGGAAGCGGTCGGGGTAGTCGCGGCCGGAATGTGCGGAATTGAACACCAGAGGTGCCATCACCCGGCGGGGCCGGATGGTTTCGAATGCTGGCCTGTCCCAATAGTCGGACTGCACCGGGTCTCCCTTCAGCGCCGAAGCACTGTCTTATCAACGCACTTTGCCGCGCGCGCTGCCGAATGTCCATAAGTCCGAAGGGGGCATGTTCACACTTGCCGGCCATGGGTTCTCGATCCGGAAAACTTGCATTAAACATCACCCATTAGAGTCCCACGGCAGAACGCCGCTGAGAGGGCGCCAAGAGGAAATGATGAAGCGCATTCTGCTCGCCGAAGACGATAACGACATGCGCCAGTTCCTCACCCGGGCGCTCAAGACCGCCGGCTACGAGGTGGTCTCGTTCGATAATGGCAGGTCCGCCTACGAGCGGCTGCGCGAGGAGCCGTTCTCGCTGCTGCTCAGCGATATCGTGATGCCCGAGATGGACGGCATCGAACTCGCCCGCCGCGCCACCGAGCTCGATCCCGATCTCAAGGTGATGTTCATCACCGGTTTCGCGGCCGTGGCGCTCAACCCCGACTCGGAAGCCCCCAAGGACGCGTCGGTGCTGAGCAAGCCCTTCCACCTCAAGGACCTCGTGCACGAGGTCGAGCGGCTGCTGGCGGCCTGACGGCGGGGGACGAAGGGGCGTTCCCGGGGCTGTTTCCCCAGCCCGGAATTCGCCCTTGACCCGCAAGCGGGTTTCATGGTCTACCGCGCTCGCAACGACGGGCGCCGCCCGAAGTTGATGGCGAAGTGATGGGTGTATAGCTCAGCGGGAGAGCACTACCTTGACATGGTAGGGGTCACAGGTTCAATCCCTGTTACACCCACCATCCCTCGCCCGAGGACTCCAGAAGTCCTTGAATATGCCGATGAAATCGGCGCCGCAGTTTGGTCGCGACAGACGTGGTCCCAACAGACCTGAAGTCGCTACCCGAACGGATGGGTGTGTAGCTCAGCGGGAGAGCATCGCCTTCACACGGCGGGGGTCACAGGTTCAATCCCTGTCACACCCACCATCCAATTGCAGCCCCTGGCGCCAACCGGCCGCCGGGGGCTTTGCTTTTGGGCGGCGGTGGGGTGGGGCATTTGGTGTAGCGCGACTTGTCGATCCTAGCCCGACGGATAGACTCGCTACGGAGCGATGGAGTCGTCGTTCCATTGAGATCAGTTGTCGTGGGGCTGCCACAAAATCTACGGGTCAATCACGAGCGTGTGAACGCTACGCATATCCGGGTATGCGCGGATAGTAACTGCCTGAATCATAAGGGCAATACTCGCATAGCGGGCCAGATTTGAGCTATGCATCGCTGCAACACTTGCTTCGATAGTGGCAATTGTTGTCGTCGAAGGGCTCGATTCCCGCCACATTCCGTGTGACGGTACGATCAACCTGTAGGAGGGCAATCATGAAGCACATCACAACCGTACTGGTGGCCATGCTGGCCGCTGCTGGTCTGATGTCCTCGGCCTACGCCGCGGATCTGATCATTGATGAGCCGGCTCCGGTTGGCGTCGTCGACGTCGGCGGGGACTGGGATGGTCTCTATGTCGGCGCGTTCGTAGGCGCAGGCTGGGGCCTTGCGGATCACATCGCCGATATCGGGCCGTGCGCTCCCGATGGCTGCGATGTCGATCTGAGCGGCTGGCTGGTCGGCGTGACTGCCGGAGCGAACTTCACCGTTTCTGACGGCTTCATTCTCGGTATCGCCGGGGATATCGCGTGGGCCGACGTCCAGGGTGATGACGACTCCAACGTTGGCCCGATCTCGAACGGTGTCGACTGGGAAGGCTCTGTGCGCGCCGTCGCTGGGTTTGATGGCGGCGCCTTCATGCCGTACCTGACCGCTGGTTTGGCTGTTGCTCATGCCTGGCACGAGTCCAACATCGGAGATGGCGAAGGTGATGCAACTCACTTTGGCTGGACCGCCGGTGTCGGCGTTCAGATCGCCGTTGCCGACAACATGTCGCTTGATCTTCAGTACCGCCACAGCTGGTACAACGAGCAGGAGTACGACATGAGTTTTGCTCCGTTCAATCCGGTGTTCGCCCTGCAGACGGACCGCATCACCGCCGGCTTGAACTTCCGCTTCTAAGCTAGTTCTAGCTCGAAGAGCCCGAACCCCGCCCGGCGAGAGCCGTGGCGGGGTTCGCTTTTCCCTCAAAATTCCTCAGTTGTGCCTTGAAATCGCCACGCCGGAAACAGGTGTGGCGCGAATGGCACGACTCTCTCGGGGAGGGCTTGCGCCTCAACACTTTGTTAGCAGGTGAGGTCGCTTTTGCCTGCGACACGGGCTACGTGAGGGCCCTCTCTCTAGGAGTTGACTAAATGAATCGTTTCGCAATCGCTCTGCTGGCCGGTGTGGCTGGCGTCTCCGTGATGTCGTCGGCTTTCGCCGCTGACCTCATCATCTCCGAGCCGGCTCCGGCCGTCGGTGTCGTGTCGACCACCGGCAACTGGGACGGCCTGTTCCTCGGCGCCTTCGCCGGCTACGGCTGGGGCACCCTCGATGACTCGACCAACAGCGGCCTGACGCTGACCAACGACGAGCTCGACCTCAAGGGTTGGCAGGTGGGCGTGACCGCCGGTGCGAACTTCACCGTTTCGGAGGCCATCGTTGCCGGCCTCGTCGGTGACCTCGCCTGGTCGAACATCAGCGGCACCGAAGGCGCCTCGAGCTACGACGTGAACTGGACCGGTAGCCTGCGTGGCCGTCTCGGCTTCGACGGCGGCGCGTTCCTGCCGTACGTCACCGGTGGTGTGGCCTTCGCCAACGCGACCGCGACTGACGGTGCGATCGAAGACACCCAGACCCACATCGGCTGGACCGTCGGCGCTGGCGTCGAGTTCGCCGTTGCCGACAACGTGTCGCTCGACCTGCAGTACCGCTACACCGACTTCGGCGCGAAGGACTACGCCCTCGCCCCGAACCCGACCGAGCTCAGCCTGACCTCGCATGCGGTCACCGCCGGCGTGAACTTCCGCTTCTGATTTCTGTCTCAACTGGCCGGGTAATCGGCCGGCTGAACGGTTGTCTAATCGACCCCGCCCGGCGCAAGCCGCGGCGGGGTTTGATTTTGTGTGAAATTGATGCAACTTGGTGCGATATTGCACAGCATCGCTCCAGATCGTCATGCGCCGGCGCAATTGTGTCCGAATAGAGATTTACAACGTCATCAAGAACCTAAGCCATACCTGTGTCCAGAGGGTGACACTTCGCGGCTAAGCTGTGCGTTGCTGGCGCCGGCCGGTTTTCTTTCGCAGAAACGGGCGTATCTTACAGACGTTGCTATTCTGGAGGCCATCCAATGAATCGTCTTGCCGTTACCCTGCTCACCGGTGTTGCCGCTCTGAGCTTCATCTCGTCGGTCCAGGCGGCCGATCTCATCATTTCCGAGCCCGCTCCCCCGGTTGGTATCGTCGACGTCGCCGGCAACTGGGACGGCGTCTATGTCGGCGCTTTCGCAGGCTATGGCTGGGGCACCGTTACGGATGAAGACGGCTTGGTCGGTCCTGCTGCCGATACCCAGTATGACCTGACCGGTTGGCAGGTCGGCGTCGCAGCCGGTGCCAACTTCACCGTCTCGGAAGCGATCGTTGCCGGTATCGTCGCCGATATCGCCTGGACGGATCTCAGCGGTGACAGCGCTGCTGACGATTTCGCCTACGATGTAAACTGGCTCGGTAGCGTCCGCGGCCGCCTCGGCTTCGATGGCGGCGCCTTCCTGCCGTACCTCACCGCCGGTGTGGCGTTCGCGAATGCCACCGCCAGCGAGCCGGTCGCGCTCACCGAGGACACCCAGACCCACATCGGCTGGACCGTCGGTGCCGGCGTTGAGTTCGCGGTTGCCGACAACGTGTCGCTCGACCTACTCTATCGCTACACCGACTACGGCTCGAAGGACTACGATCTGACCACCGATCCGACGCCGCTGAGCCTCACGGCCCACACCATCTCGGCTGGCGTGAACTTCCGGTTCTGATCACCGCTTGACCGTATTATTGACCCCGCCCGGCACGGCCTGGCGGGGTCTTTGTTGGGCTGGGTGGCTCAGCGATCCAGCGGCTTGTCACCGTTCATTCACAGCTGTTGCGCATTTGCCCTTGTCATCGCGGCAAAACAGTCCCACCTTCGCTGTCATGTTCAACCAGCAGAAGGAGGTGGTCCAAGTGTCTCATCAGAAATCGTCGGTTTCGAAGGGTCTTGGAGTCTCCGGTAGTTCGGAGCAGCCTCTGGCCTAATCGAAGGCACCTCGCCCGGACGACGTCCTGGCAATGACTGCTTCGAAAGCCACGAAATCGGAAAGGGTCGCCTCCGGGCGGCCCTTTCTTTTTGGCTAAGCGGCGGCTGTTGGGAATCTTTGTCGCGTCGGACGCCCGGATGCCTATCGTTGTCATGTGCTTTGCATGCAACAGTATGGAGCGTTCGGTGGACAAGTGAACGAGATGTGGCCGTTAGTGATTTGCTTGGTAAGGACTGATCTCTAAGAGATAATCCATCTCATTGTGGGGCTTGTTCATGACCAAATTTGCATTGCTGCTCGTTGCCGGTGTGTCGGCTGTCGCAATTTCGTCCGCGACGCAGGCGGCTGACCTCATCATCGATGAGCCTGCTGCCGGTATTGTCGAGGCTGCGCCGGGCAGCTGGGACGGCGTGTTCATCGGCGGCTTCGTCGGCTACGCGGCAGGCGAACTGTCGGACAGTTTTGACGGCGAGGGTACCTCCGGATGGCTCGTTGGCGCGAACGTGGGCGTCAACTTCACGCTGACCGACGGAATCGTTGCAGGCGTGGTCGGCGATGTCGCTTGGACCGATCTGGTCAATGACATTGGCGATGTTGAACTGCACTGGACCGGATCGGTTCGTGGCCGCCTCGGCTTCGATGGTGGCGCGTTTATGCCGTACCTGACGGCCGGTCTGGCCTTCGGCGGCGGCTACGCAGTGCCGCCCGATGTCAGCAACACCCATGTTGGCTGGACTGTCGGCGCGGGCGTCGAGTTCGCCGTCACGGACGACCTCTCGGTTGATCTGCAGTACCGCTACACCGACCTGGCGCCGCAGAACTACAGCGGCCCGGACGTCGGCTTCGAGACTCACTCGGTTACCGCCGGTCTCAACTGGTCGTTCTAGTACCGGCACTCACGGTTTGTTTCAAAGGGCCGCCTCCTGAGGCGGCCCTTTTTCTTTGACCCATTGTCCCTCCTCCACCATTCGTTAACCAAGTCCTGACGGTTACCGCGGCGTAAAGGAATTGTTTGCAACTTGGATTCGATTCATGCGGGCACGTAATCCGTTCCCTTCGTGTACCTTGGAGGCACATCATGAACCGTTTTTCTCTCTCTCTGCTGGCGGGCGTTGCCGTGCTGTCCATGGCTTCGGCAGCGTCGGCCGCTGACCTCTTGGTCCGCGAACAGCCGTCGATGCCGGGCTTTGTCGATATGGGCAGCAGCGGCGCCTGGGATGGTGCCTATATCGGTGGCTTCGTCGGCTACGGTTTCGGCACCGCTACCCAGGATGCCGCCGACGCTCTGTTCGCAGTAGATGACAATCTCGACCTCTCCGGCTGGACCGTGGGCGCGACGCTCGGTGCCAACTTCACCGTTGCGCAGGGCTTCATCCTCGGCGCTGCCGGCGACATCGCTTGGGCCGGCATCAGCGGCTATGAGTCGGTGAACGGCGTCGACTACGACATCAATTGGACCGGTTCGTTCCGCGGCAAGGCCGGCTTCGACGGCGGCGCTTTCATGCCCTACCTGACCGCTGGTCTCGCTTTCGCCGGCGCCACTGCCAGCGACAACGGCGTGGACAATACCCAGGTGCACTTCGGCTGGACGGCTGGCGCCGGTGTCGAAGTCGCCGTCGCCGACCAGATCTCGCTCGACCTGCAGTACCGCTACAGCGACTACGGCACCGCCGAGTACGACTTGCCGGTCAACGATGCCACCATCGACCTGAGCACCCACGCAGTCACCGCCGGTGTGAACTTCAAGTTCTAAGCTGACCTCCATGTGAGCTGGGCAAGGGGTCGCCTCGTGCGGCCCCTTTTCTCATGGTTCGCCAATAAGTTCGGGCGCCGCATGTGTGGCGGTGAGGTGACACCGTCGTGGCTTTTTCAGGGGGTGACGAGCAATTCCTATCGCCCTGATCGAGATTTGAGGTTATTCGGCTCCGGACTTCTAGGAGACTCACATGAATCGCTTTGTAATTGCTCTGCTTTCCGGCGTTGCCGGTCTCGCTCTCGTGTCGGGCGCTCAGGCGGCTGACCTGATCATCGACGAGCCCGCAGCCGGCGTTGTCGAAGTTGCCTCGGGCAACTGGGACGGCGTGTACGTCGGTGCGTTCGTCGGCGGCCTCGCCGGCACCTTCACCGAAGACAACACCAATACCGAGACGGATATCAGCGGTTGGCTCGCTGGCGTGAATCTCGGCGCCAACTTCACCGTTGCCGATGGCATCGTCCTTGGCGTGGTTGGCGACATCGCCTGGACCAATGCCGAGAACGACCCCTCGACGTTCTCCACCGACTGGACCGGCTCGCTCCGTGGCCGTCTCGGCTTCGATGGCGGCGCGTTCCTGCCGTACCTGACCGCTGGTCTGGCTGTTGCTGGCGGCGAGATCGCCGGCTCGAACGAGACCCACGTCGGCTGGACCGTTGGCGCCGGCGTCGAGTTCGCCGTTGCGGACAACATCTCGGTCGACCTGCTGTACCGCTACTCGGACTACGGCAACGTCGACTACGGCTTCGCCAACGACTTCAGCCTGACCTCGCATGCCGTCACCGTTGGCCTGAACTTCAAGTTCTAAGCTTCGCCAATCGGCACAATATCGAACGGCCGTCCCTCGGGGCGGCCGTTCTCTTTTTGCATTCGGCGCGCAAGGCGACTATGTAGCGGCCTTCCGCATTTCGAGCCTCGTGATGAACGCCCTGACCGCCACGGCGCCTGCCGCAAAATTGCTGCCCTACCAGACGCGCCGGACCTTTGCGATCATCTCGCACCCGGACGCCGGCAAGACCACGCTGACGGAGAAGCTGCTGGCGTCGTCCGGCGCCATCCAGCAGGCCGGGCAGGTTCGCCATCGCGCCAACCAGCGCGCCACCCGCTCGGACTGGATGGAGATCGAGCGGCAGCGCGGTATCTCGATCACCTCGTCGGTGATGACCTTCGAGCATCTGGGGCTGACCTTCAACCTGCTCGATACGCCCGGCCACTCGGACTTTTCCGAGGATACCTATCGCACGCTGACGGCGGTCGACGCGGCTATCATGGTGATCGACGTCGCCAAGGGCATCGAGGCGCAGACGCTAAAACTGTTCGAGGTTTGCCGGCTGCGCGACATCCCGATCATCACCTTTGCCAACAAGGTCGACCGCGAGGGTAAGGACCCGGTCGAGATCCTCGACGAGATCGCCTCGACGTTGGCGCTCGACGTCTCGCCGGTGGTCTGGCCGCTCGGCGGTGGCGTCGACTTCAAGGGCATCGTCGACCTCACCGCCGGCGTGGTGAAGCGCCCGAACGGCGAGGTCTGGAAGACTTTTACCGACGTCGAGGACCTCTCACGCGACAACGAATTCGCGATGGACCCGGTGATCATGGCCAGCCTCGAGAACCTCGAGCTGGCGCGCGCCGGCTTCCCGGCCTTCGATCACGAGATCTACCTCGCCGGCCACCTGACGCCGGTGATCTTCGGCTCGGCGCTGAAGTCCGTCTCCGTGCCCGAGATGCTGGCGGCGCTCGGCGCCTGGGCGCCCGAGCCGCGGCCGCAGCCGGCCGAGCCCAAGCCGATCGAGCCTAACGATCCCAAGGTCTCGGGCTTCGTGTTCAAGGTGCAGGCGAACATGGACGCCAACCATCGCGACCGCATCGCCTTCGTCCGCCTGAGTTCGGGCACCTTCAAGCGCGGCATGCGGCTGAAGAACGTCCGCACCGGCAAGGACATGGCGGTTTCGAACCCGATGTTCTTCTTCGGGCACGATCGCGAACTCGCCGAGGAAGCAGTGGCCGGCGATATCGTCGGCATCCCGAACCACGGCGCGCTCAGCGTCGGCGACACCCTCACCGAGGGCGCGCAGATCAAGGTCACGGGGATCCCGAACTTCGCGCCGGAAATCATCCGCCGCGTCCGCCTCACCGACCCGATGAAGGCGAAGCAGCTCGCCAAGGCGCTCAGCGATCTCGCCGAAGAGGGCGTCGCGCAGATCTTCCGCCGCATGGTGGGCGCCGACTACATCGTCGGCGTAGTCGGCCAGCTGCAGCTCGAAGTGCTGCAGAGCCGGATCAACTCCGAATACAACGTGCCGATCAGCTTCGAGTCGATCAATTTCGAACTCGCCCGCTGGATCGTCTCCGACGACAAGGCGGAGCTGGCCCGCTTCATCTCCACCAACAAGCTGGAGATGGCCGAGGACAAGTACGGCGATCCGGTCTACCTGGCCCAATCCACCTGGTGGCTCGGCCGCGCCGAGCGGGATTACCCGAAGGTGCAGTTTCTCACCACCAAGGAGCGGCACTAGCCCCCGGAGCGCTTCATCGAGGCGCTCTAGAACTGGACCGCCAGCCGCCCGCGGAGCGACTGTCGGGTGGCATCGGTCGCCAGCGCGCCGTCATAGCCAAGGCTGAGGCTGGCCCGGGGTGCCAAAGCGATCGTGAGGTCGATCGCCAGCAGGGCTGCGTCGGTGGCCGGTGTGTCGGTGATGCGGAAGCTGTCGCTCCCGGCGAAGGCGAGTTCGGCAACGGCTGCCGGGTCGCCGAGCGTGTGGGACCAACCCAGAGCCCCGCCCACCTCCGCCGGGAGGTCGCCCAACATGAACGCCATGCTGGTATGGATGCCGAGCGTCGCGGTCGCCGACGCCAGGCTGGCTCTGCCGCTGAGCGCCGCGTCGCCGCCCTGCTCGGAAAAACCGTCGCTCGCCATTCCAGAGATGGCCACTCGGGCGAACGGCTCCACCTCGGCGCCAGCGAAGCGGGCGCGATAGCCGATCTCGCCAAACGCCTCGAACCCCGTCGCGCCGTAGTCGCCGGCGAGTGTCGTCGACAGCCCCGGAATGTACACGCCGCGGGTGGTCGAGATGTCGTGCCGGCTGGTGCTGGCGCCGACGCGCAAGGCGACGTTGCCGGCGGTGCCGCCGGCATAGGCGCCGATCGTGTAGTCGGAGGTCGTTGCCCGCTGTCCGCCGCTTTCAATCCTGCTGTGTCCGGTTCCGGCATAAAGGCCGGCGCGCCAGTCGCCGCTGACATCGGCATCGATGCCGAACAGCAGCCCGCCGCTGCGGTTGTCCAGCCCGTCGCGGTGGCTCCAGCCACCGTAGCCGGTCGACCAGAAAGCCGGCGCGGCCGTCGCTTCGGGGCAGGGCCGTTGCAGTGTCGCCTGCAACTCGGGCCGAAGGGCGCAAAGGCCGGCGCGCAGCCGGTCGATGGCCGCCTCGCGCAGCAGTGCCGCATTGCCGAGCAGCGCGGACGGCAGGGCCGCGTGGATGTCGCCGTCGAGCTGGTCGAACGCCTCTGCGGCGGCAGTGTCGTCGGGCAGGTTGGCCACGGCATTGAACGCGGCGTTGCCCGGCCCTGCCGATTGCAGCCCATCCGCCACCGCCTGCTGGCTGGCCGTGCTCGCAGCCGCGCCCAGCTGGCGGGTCTGCTCGACCAGCAGATAGGCGTTGTTCGCGTCATAGGCGTCGCGCAGGGTGAGGAACGCCGACGGGCTCAGATCGCCGGTCAGCTCGAACGTGCCGCTGAGACCGATGGCGCTGGAAAGCACCGTGTAGCGTGTGCCGGCGACATAGGGCGCGGCGTTGGTTCGGACGACCTCGAGCACGGCCCCATCGATCAGGTTGGCGACGCCGGTGGCCTCGATGCGGTCGGATGCACTGGAGGCGGGGTCCACTTCCACCGTGTAGATCGAGCCGGCATTCTGCTGGTAGCCGGCAACCGTCAACGTGCCGATGCTGTTGCCGGGCCGCACCCGGCCATCAACGATCAGGTTGCCGAGGATCGTGCCGGAGCCGCCGATCGTTCCGGTGGCCGTCACGTCGACATCGCTGTCGAGCCTGCCGCTGCCGTTCGCCCCGACGATCAGCGTTCCTGCGCCGACCGAGGTGTACTGGGCGTAGAGGTCCTTATCGATCACCCAGGTGCCGCTGCCGGACTTGATCAGCGTGCCATGGAACTTCGTGTTGCCGGTCACCGCCGCCGAATAAAGCTGGGTTCCGGCCCCGGTCAGCGTTAGCTTCGAACTCGAGTTGTTCTCGAGCGCCAGTTCGCCGTTGATCCGACTGCCGGTGTGGAGCGTCACCTGGTTGTAGGCGCCAATGTCCATCCAGACATTGCCTTCGACCGTGCCGGCATTGTCGACGATCGCATCTCCGTAAGTGAAGATGCCGGCGAAACCGCCCGAAATGGTGGAGCCGGCGCCGTTGGTGACGCTGCCGCCGTCACGGAGCCAGATGCCGCTGTCGCCGCCGGAAATGCGGGCGCCATCCGCGTTCACCACGGTCCCGGCACCGTCGGCGATGAACACGCCCGTGTCGTCGCCATGGATTGAACTGCCGGCGCCGGTATTGGTGACGCTGCTGTCGCCGCCAATCGCATGGACGCCGGACACCTTGGCGTCGATGCTGGCGGCCGATGTGTTGTTCACGGTGCCGCCGGCGTAATAGACCACGCCGCTGCCGTTGATGCTGACGATCGCGGCGCCGTCCTCGTTAGTGGTGTCGCCCTCATCGTACTCGAAGAACACGGCATAGGAGTTGGCCGAGACGGTGCTGCCGAGCCCGCTGTTGGTGAGCGTGCCGGTGCCCGAGAAGTTGACACCGGCATAGCCGCCGAAGATTTGCCCGCCGCTTTGGTTGGTCACCGTGCCGACCGCGCCGTCATCGAACACCAGGCCGTTGATGTCGCCGGTCAGCTTGGCGCCGGTGCTGTTGGTGACCGTGCCATCGGCGTAAAAGCGCACCGCCGCATAGTTGCCCTCGATTTCGGCGCCGCCCTCGTTGATCAGCGCGAACGGGCCGGTGAGATCGTAGGGGGTGAAGTCGACCCCGACATTGCCCGCAATCAGGCTGCCGGTGCCGGAGTTGGTCACCGTGCCGCACTCCCAGACCACCACGCCTCCGGAGTCGCCGGTGATGCTGGAACCGCCGGTGTTGGTGACGTCGCCACCATAGTTCATGATCACCCCGGTGGCGCCGCCGCTGATCTTGGCACCATCCTCGTTGGTGACGGTGCCGACGCCATCGAGGAACACTCCAGTGTCCGCTCCTGAGATCTTCGCGGCGGCGCCGGAATTGGTGACGCTGCCGCCCCTGGCGTCGATGCCGTTGCGCGTCTCGCCGACAATGCTGCCGGCGTTGTCGAGCTCGATGACGTCGTCCGCCTTCACGCCGTCGTCACCCCCCGTGATCAGCGCGCCGGCGCCGTTGCTCAGGGTACCGCCGTTCTCGAGATAGGCACCGGAGACGTCGCCGCTCAACGTACTGCCGCTGCCGGTATTGCTGATCGAGCCGCCACCCCTCAGGTGGATGGCGGCGCCGGGACCGTTGATGGTCGCGCCGTCCTTGTTGATGAGGTTGCCGCCGCCTCCGAGGATCGAGACGCCGCCGGTTATGCTGCTGCCGCCGCCGGAGTTGGTGACGTCGCCGCCCGCGAACAGCATGACGCCGACGCTGTCGCCGCCGATGCTGGCACCCAGCTCGTTGGTCACCGTGCCGGTGGTGCCCTGGATCACCACGCCATAGATGGCGGCATCGATCAGGCTGCCGGCACCAGTGTTGAGCACGGTGCCGCCTTCGTAGAACAGCACGCCGCTGCCGTTGGCCGAGGTGATCCGGCCGCCTGCCTGATTGATGGCGTTGCCGTTGCCGCCGACGATGCCGCGGTTGCCGGTGCCGGTCCGGGTGATGGTGCCGGAGTTCTCGACCCTGGCGCCGTCGTGCAGGTCGACCATGGTGGTGATGGTGGCGCCGGAGCTGATCACCAGCGTCGTGTCTGCGCCGCTGACGATTAGGTTTTTGCCGGCCATCGCGGCGGGATCGTAGGTAACGGTGCCGGCGGTGATGTTGACGTCGGCCGCCGCTGCGGCCGTCAGTCCCGCGACAATCGCCAGCATGCTTGTCGAGGCAGCGAAGACGATTCTGCTGGTCGCGGCTAACACGTTGTGTTGCCTCGATAAAAGTTGAGTAGCCATTGAACCGTCGAGCGAAAATCCTTAACGGTGATAGCCGTTGCGGTTAACGGGTGCGCGTACACAAACGCACCCGAACGGGGGAGGGCGGGGCAATCCACACCAACGAGATCACCGCTGGCGACGCGGCGGATTCGTTGCTCGTCGAGGCGACCCGTTTGCGGGGTTTGCCGAACTTCGACGCGGCGGTGCGCCACTATTCGGCGACGTTTGTCGGGTTTCGCGAGCGCACCCGGCTGGTCAGCAAACTGATGGCGCACCAGTCGCGTTTCCGCGTCGTCGGTTATCTGCTGCACCTGCATGCCGCAAACCAGCTTGGCGGGGATGGCGAGGGCGTCAGCTATGGCAGCCTGTTCGAGTTGTGCGTGCGTCGCGGCGAGGCCAGCCCGCGGGTGGTCAAGACCATGCTGGCGCTGCTCACCCTGGGTGGCTTTCTCGAAACAGCGCGGAGCGCCAGCGACCGGCGGATCAAGCTCTACCGGCCGACGGCGCGGCTGATGGATTTTGGGCGCTCGTGGTTCGGTCACACCGCCGCGACGCTCGACCTGATCGAGCCCGAAGCCCGTCGCCGCGAGCGGTTGCTCACCGAACCGGCCTTCTTCCTCGGCTTCCTCGTCAGCGCCGGGCAGGAGCACGCCGACGAGCCACCGCCGGCCGACCGCATGCCCGAGTTCATCGGTTTCTTCGGCGCCATGGAGGGGGCGGGAGCGGTGATCTCGGCAGTGTCGCTGGCCGATATCGATCGTGTGCCGGCGCCGAGCCGAGCCGCGCTCGCCCGGCAGTTCGGGCTGTCCAAGACCCAGGTCGCCAAGGTGATCGAGGCGGCGGTCAGTCTCGGCTACTTCGAGCTCGACGCCACCGCGGTGCCGCGCCCGACCGCGCGGCTGCGACACGACTATCAGCGCTGGATCTCGATCGAGCTTGCCTTCTGCAGGCGACATTTATCAGTCGCCTGAACGACTTACGCCCTTGTCACGGTCATCGTCGAACCCCATCTCCGCCGGGCGAGCGGGGAGGGTGGCATGCGGGGCAACTGGGGTTTGATCGCGGCGCCGGCACGCGCCATATACGGCCGCTTCTGGCGTGAATCCTGGCCCGCGCTGGTCGGCGTCGCGCTGATGGTGGTGGTCGCGGCCGTCGCCGAGGTGCTGACGCCCTACTACTTCTCGCGGCTCATCGACACACTCAACGCCGACCTCGTCATCGGGCTGGCGTTCTCGTTCGTGCTCTATGCGGCGCTGCTCGGCTTTGCCGGTGCCATCTCGCAGATGACCAACTACATCGCCTGGAGCGTGGCACAGAGCCTCAACTTCATCGTCGGCACCAGCTTTTTCGAGCGCATCGTCAACAAACGGGTGGCGTTCTTCATCGAGCACAATCCGGTGGCTATCCAGAAGGCGCGGGCCGAGGGCGAGGAGGCGCTGTTCGTCTTCGTCCAGCTGGGCGTCATCGTGCTGCTCCCCGCGCTGCTCAATATCGGATTGGGCGTTGCGCTGCTCGGCACGGTGATCGACCCGGAGATCATCCTGATCGTTCTCGCCTATGGCGCGGTGTTCATCGGCCTCACCTACGTCGCCAACCGCTGGACTGCACCGTTCCTCGAGAAGGCGGTGGAGGCGGACCAGGACAATGCCGAGTTCGTCGGCAACGCCATCAACGCCATGGAGACGCTGCGCTACTTCAACGGCGACCGCTGGATCGCCGAGAACTTCTCGCGCAAGGCCGGGGTGGTCCGCACGGCGTGGGGGCAGTGGAGCGCGCGCCGGATGATCTACGCGCTGGGTGTCAGCGTGGCGCTCGCCGTGCAGCTGGCGGTGACGTTCCTGATCCTGATCCCGCGCTACGAGGCCGGCCAGCTCAGCGTCGGCGACATCGTGCTCATCAACACGCTGATGATGCAGCTCAACCAGCCGTTCGAGATGGTCGGCTCGGCGATCGACGACATCGTGCGCTCGTTCGCGAAGCTGGTGCCGTTCGGCCGGATGTGGGCGGAGCCGGAAGAGCGCGATGCGAATGGCCGGTTCACCGCGGCCGGCTGGCGGCTGGAGTTCGCGCAGGTCGGGCACAGCTATGGCAACACGCCGGTTGTCGAGGACGTGAGCTTCGTCGCGGAGCGCGGCCGCCTGACCTTCATCACCGGCCCGACCGGGGCGGGCAAGTCGACGCTGTTCAAGCTGGCGCTGAAGGCGCTCGAGCCGGAGCAGGGGAGTATCACGGTCGATGCCACTGACCTCAGTACCGTCAGCCGCGCCAGCTGGTATGCGGCGATCGGCGTGGTGCCACAGGAGGTGATGCTGCTCAACGACACGCTGAGCGCCAACATCGTGCTGGGCCGCGAGCACGATGCAGCAAAGCTCGAACGCGCCACCCGCCTCGCCTCGATCGACCGGTTCATCGCCAGCCAGCCGGATGGCTACGAGACCACTGTTGGCGAACGAGGTCTGAAGCTCTCGGGCGGCGAGCGGCAGCGTATCGCCATCGCCCGGGCGCTCTACGACAGCCCGGAGTTCCTGTTCCTCGACGAGGCGAGCTCCGCCCTCGATGAGGCGACCGAGGCAGCGATCATGGCGGAGCTGCGCAACCTCAGCGCCGAGACCACCATCATCGCCATTACCCACCGCAAATCGGTGATCGCCGAGGGCGACACCGTGGTGCGCCTAAAGGCGAGGAAGGCCATAGCCGAAAGCGCTTTGCAGGGCGTGGCTGGCCCGGCTATCTGAGGTACGTGAACAGGGAGTGGATTTCATGGAACGTCGCAAACTCGGCAAGACCGGCTACGAGGTCTCGGAGATCGGGCTCGGTACCTGGCAGCTGGGCGAGAGCTTTGGGTCGCTCAACGACGAGACGGCGGCGGAAATCCTCAAGACTGCGCGCAGCGCCGAGGTGAACTTCTGGGATACCGCCGATGTCTATGGCGGTGGCCAGTCGGAGCGGCGGATTGGCGAGTTCCGCGACAAGAAGGGCGTGTTCGTCGCCACCAAGCTCGGTCGCAACGGCGAAATCTTCCCCAACAAGACCGGCTACAACAAGCGCAACATCAAGGAGAGCCTCGCCGGCTCCCTGAAGCGGCTCGGCGTCGAAACGCTCGACCTGGCGCAGCTCCACACCATCCCCACCGACGTGCTGCGGGACGGCGAGGTGTTCACCATCATGGATGACCTGCGCGATGCCGGGATGATGCGGCACTGGGGCGCCAGCGTCGAGAATGTCGAGGAAGCGCTGCTCGCCATGAAGTCCGATGGCTGCACGACGCTGCAGATCATCTTCAACCTGTTCCGGCAGGACTACATCACCGAGGTGTTCCCGACCGCCACCAAGCGCAACGTCGGCATCATCGTCCGCCTTCCGCTCGCCTCGGGTCTCCTCTCGGGCAAGTGGAACAAGGACACCAAATTCGCCTCCACCGACCATCGGAATTTCAACGCCAACGGCGAGAAGTTCAATGTCGGCGAGACCTTCTCGGGCCTCCCCTTCGACAAGGGTGTCGGCTTTGCCGAGCAGCTGAAGCAGATGGTGCCGGCGTCGATCCCGCTCGCCCAGTTTGCCCTGCGCTGGATTTTGGACCAGCCGGCGGTCTCGACCATCATCGCCGGCGTGACCCGCCCGGACCAGCTGCGCGCCAATGTCGATGCGACGAAGCGGGAGCCGGTCGAGCCGGCTTTGGCGGAGAAGCTGACGGGCTGGTACCAGGAGAAGGTGCGGCCCGAGATCCGGGGAAGGATTTAGTCGGCAGGTCAGTGCGGGAAGAGCACCCCCCACCCTGTCCCTCCCCCTCAAGGGGGGAGGAGACGCTCCCACCAGCGCCAGTGTCTTGGTCTCCCTCCCCCTTGAGGGGAGGGGACAGGGGAGGGGGTGCTCTTCCCACCCTTCCCTTGGCGATCGTTTCTAGACCGTCCCCCACCTCCCCATCCGCCTAGTCCCCCTTCCATCCGCCTCTGCCGCTGCCTAAGTTACCCCTCACCCTCCCACCACCCTGAGTACCCCCATGTCCGAGCATCCCGCCTTCGAACTCGTCCGCGAGCAGCAGATCGGGGAGATCAGTTCGCTGGCGCGGCTCTATCGGCACAAGGCGACCGGGGCGGAGGTGCTGAGCCTCATCAACGACGATGAGAACAAGGTGTTCGGCGTCACGCTGAAGACCCCGCCCGAGGACTCGACCGGCGTCGCCCACATTCTCGAGCACTCGGTGCTGTGCGGCTCGCGCAAGTACCCGGTGAAGAAGCCGTTCGTGGAGCTGCTGAAGGGCTCGCTCCACACCTTCCTCAACGCCATGACCTTCTCGGACAAGACCGCCTATCCGGTCGCCAGCCAGAACCTCAAGGACTTCTACAACCTCGTCGATGTCTACCTCGATGCCGTGTATTTCCCGCTGATCAGCGAGGACACGTTTAGGCAGGAAGGCTGGCACTACGAGCTCGATTCCACCCAGGGGCCGATGGTCTACAAGGGTGTGGTGTTCAACGAGATGAAGGGCGCCTACTCCTCGGCCGCCGCGGTGCTCGGCAAGGTCAGCCAGCTGTCGCTCTATCCCGACACCACCTATGGCGTGAACTCGGGCGGCGATCCGAAGGCGATCCCCGATCTCACCTACGAATACTTCAAGAACTTCCACTCGAAGTACTACCACCCGTCCAACTCGCGCGTGGTGTTCTACGGCGATGACGATCCGGCGCAGCGCCTCGTCATCCTTGAAGAGTATTTCAGCCAGTTCGAGCGCATCGATCCCAAGGCCGAAGTCGGCCTGCAGCCGCGCTGGAGCGCGCCGCGCTCGTCGCACGAGACCTATGCCGCCAGCGAAGCCGAAGCCGGCAAGAAGACCGCCATGGTCTCGGTCAACTGGATGCTCGACGAAGTCACCGATCCTGAACTGGCGCTGTCGCTGAACGTGCTGGAGTCGATTCTGGTCGGCACGCCCGCTTCGCCGCTGAGGAAGGCCCTGATCGATTCCGGGCTCGGCGAGGGCCTCACCGGCTCGGGCTTCGCCGATGGCATCCGCCAGCCCTATTTCACCTTCGGCCTCAAGGGCATCGAGGACGATGCCGGCGACAAGGTCGAGCAACTGATCATTGCGACGCTGGAACAGCTCAGCGCCGAAGGCATCGATCCCAAGACCATCGAAGCGGCGATGAACTCGGGCGAGTTCGCGCTGCGCGAAAACAATACCGGCTCGTTCCCGCGTGGTATCGCGCTGATGTTCCGTTCGATGGGTACCTGGCTCTATGGCGGCGATCCGCTGCAGCCGCTGAGCTTCGAGGCGCCGCTCGCGGCGATCAAGGCCAAGCTCGCTGCGGGCGAGCGGGTGTTCGAGACGCTGATCAAGACCCACATCCTCGACAACAAGCACCGCTCCACGGTGCTGCTCACCGCCGACCCCAACAAGGCGGCGGAGGAAGCGGCCGAGGAGCGGGCGCGGCTCGACGCGGCACAGCAGGCGCTCGATGCCGCCGGCATCGCGCACGTGGCCGAGCAGACCCGCCACCTCAAGGAGCTGCAGAACGAGGTCGATCCGCCCGAGGCACTGGCCAAAATCCCGACGCTGACGCTCGAGGATTTGCCGCGCGCCAACAAGGCGATCCCGATCGCGCGCGAAGAGTTGGAGGGCGTTCCGCTGTTCAGCCACGACCTGCCGACCAACGGCGTGGTCTATCTCGATCTCGGCTTCAACCTCACGGCGCTGCCGGGGCGGCTGCTGAACTACCTGCCGCTGTTCACCCGGGCGCTGACCCAGACGGGCACCAGCAGCGAGGATTTCGTCGCCCTCACCCAGCGCATCGGCCGCACCACCGGCGGCGTCGGCGCCAGCCGCTGGAACTCGACCCGTCGCGATGGTGGCGGCACCGCCGCCTGGCTGTTTGTTCGCGGCAAGGCGACGCCCGATCATGTCGGCGACATGCTGTCGATCATGCGCGACGTGCTGACCGACGCACGGCTCGATAACCGCGAGCGCATCCGGCAGATGGTGCTGGAAAGCAAAGCAGGCTTTGAAAGCTCGCTCGCCGGCATGGGCAACGGCATCGTCTCGATGCGCGTGCGTGCCGGCTTCAACGAGGCCGACTGGCTCAACGAGAAGCTCGGCGGCGTCAGCCACTACTTCTTCCTGAAAGACCTTGCAGCGCAGATCGACGGCAACTGGCCGGCGGTGCAGGCGGCCCTCGAGGAAATCCGCACTCTGCTGATCGGCCGCAACGGCATGATCGTCAACGTCACCGCCGACAGTTTTGCCATTGCGGGGTTGAAGCCGGAACTGGGGGCGTTCATCGCCGCGCTGCCGGCCGGCAAGGGCCCGTCGGCCGAGGGCTGGGGCTTTGCACCCGCCGCACAGTCCGAAGGCCTCACCTTCCCGGGCCAGGTCAACTACGTGGCCAAGGGCGCCAACCTCAAGGCGCTCGGGTTCGAGCCCACCGGCGGCACCGCCGTCGCCATCAAGCACCTCAACACCACCTACCTCTGGGACAAGGTGCGCGTGCAGGGCGGCGCCTATGGCGGCTCGTCGGGCCTCGATCCGTTCGCCGGCACCTTCGCCTTCACCTCGTATCGCGACCCCAATCTCGTCGACACCATCGACATCTACGACAAGGCCTCGGCCTTCCTGAAGGACGGGGTAGGGGAGCAGGATCTGGTGCGCTCGGTGATCGGCGTCATCGGTTCGGTCGACACCTACCGCCTGCCCGACGCCAAGGGCTTCACCTCGCTGGTCTGGGAACTGGCCGGCGACAGCGAAGACGCCCGCCAGCAGCGCCGCAACGAAATCCTCGGCGCCAGCAACCGCGACTTCAAGGCACTGGCCGACGCACTCGACCAGGTGGCCCGCAACGGCCAGGTGGTGGTGCTCGGCTCCGAAACGGCCATCAAGGCTGCCAACGACGAGCGCGGCAACTTCCTCAAGGTGACGAAGGTGCTCTAGGGCACCTTCAGTCCTTGTAGACACCGCCGGTGTCGTCGGTGCCGAACATGTCGGTGCGCGCGACGGTTGCATAGTCGCTGTCGTCCGACTGCAGGTGCAAAGCGGAAAGGATCTTGCCCAGCAGGTTCTGCTCGGCCTTGCCGGTGTGCTGCCTGCTGAGGTCCACCAGGTAGGCGGACGTGGCATCGAGGCGGCTCGCCATCAGCCAGGCCAGGCGGAAAGTCATCGCCTGGTCCTGCTCGAGGTACTTGCGTGCATCCATGATGACGCGCACCGTGGCGTTGCCATCGGCCCGAACCGTCGCGCTGTTGCGCGTCCCCAGCACCACCGACATTTCACCGACCACCGAGTTCGGCGACGAGATCCTGGCGATCTCCACGCCGTCGCGCTCGACGATCAGCTGCCCGCTCTCGAGCACAAATAGATCGCCGCCCTCGCGACCCTGGGTGATCAGTACTTCACCCGGTGTCAGCTTGCGCGTTGGTTGGGCAGCGGCCAGTTCGAGCAGGCTCTCCATTGTCGGCTCCGTTGATTTCCGGGTCGCAGCCTATTCGGTCAGTTGCAACCGGGATAGAGTTCGGCCGTTGATTTTCGTGCGTCGGCCGGCTGCGGAGGAAGTACTTTAGTTCAATGGCTTCCCCCTTCCTCGATCGCGACCTCTACGTTCGCCCCATCGACGCCTACATCGATCCGCCGGTGCCCCGCGCCCGTGCCATCATCACGCATGGCCATGCCGATCACGCCCGTTCCGGCCATGGCGCGGTGCTGGCGACGCCCGACACCATCGCCATCATGAAGGCCCGTTACGGCGAGGACTCGGCGCGCCAGTTCCAGCCGCTGGAATTCGACACGCCGCTCGTCGTGGATGACGTCACCATCACGCTGAAGCCGGCCGGCCACATCCTCGGCTCGGCGCAGGTGCTGATGGAGCACAGGGGCCAGCGCATCGTCGTCACCGGCGACTACAAGCGGCTGCCCGACCGCACGGCGCAGCCGTTCGAGCTGGCCGAGTGCGACCTCCTCGTCACCGAGGCGACGTTCGGGCTGCCGGTGTTCCAGCATCCTGATCCGCTCGACGAGATCGGCCGGCTGCTGCGCTCGGCGGTGGCATTCCCGGACCGTGCGCATGTCGTCGGCTGCTATGCGCTGGGCAAGGCGCAGCGGGTCATCGCGCTGCTGCGCGATGCCGGCTACGATGCGCCGATCTACCTGCATGGCGCGATGATCCGGCTCTGCGAACTCTATGTCGAGCGCGGCATTCCGCTTGGCGACCTCAGGCACTCGCTCGGTGCCAGCAAGGCGGAACTCGCTGGCCAGATCGTCATTGCGCCGCCTTCCGCCATCAAGGATCGCTGGAGCCGGCGATTGCCCGATCCGGTGCTCGCCGTTGCCTCGGGCTGGATGAGTGTCAAGCAGCGAGCGCGGCAGTCCGGTGTCGAGCTGCCGCTGGTGATCTCGGACCACGCCGACTGGAACGAGCTGCGCCAGACCATCGCCGAGACGAAGGCCGGCAAGGTCTGGGTCACGCATGGCCGCGAGGATGCGTTGGTCTATCACTGCCGGCAGCAGGGGCTGGAGGCCGAGCCGCTCAACATCCAGGCCTTCGAGGAGGGCGAAGACGCCGGCGAGCCGGATGTGCAGGGGGGAGCTTGAGGAGTGAGACGCTTCGCCCAGCTGATGGAGCTCCTGGCGCTCACCCCGTCGCGCAACCGCAAGCTTGAGGCGCTGACCCAGTACTTTGCCGAGACGCCCGATCCGGACCGCGGCTTCGCGCTCGCCATCCTCACTGGCGCGCTGACCTTCAAGAACGTCAAGCCGGCGATCCTGCGAGACGTCGTCCTCGCCGAGGTCGATCCGCACCTCTTCGCGCTCAGCTACGACTATGTCGGCGATCTCGGCGAGACCATCGCGCTGATCTGGCCGCACCATGGAGGCACCGAACCGCTGCCCTCGCTCTCGGACCTGGTCGAGCTGTTCAACATGACCAGCAAGTCCGAACTGCCCCGCCTCATCGGCTCGCTGCTGACCCGCGCATCGATCAACGAACGCTGGGCGCTGGTAAAGTTCGCCACCGGCGCGCTGCGCATCGGCGTCAACGCGCGACTGGCGAAGACCGCCCTGGCCGAGATGAGCGGCAAGGACCTGCAGGAAATCGAGGAGGTCTGGAACGGGCTCACCGTGCCCTACACCGACCTGTTTGAGTGGCTCACCGGCAAGGCCGGGCGCCCGGACATCGACCATACCGCGCGCTTCCATCCCTTGATGCTCTCGAACCCGATCGACGAGGGCAAGGATCTCGAAAAGCTCGACCCCGCCGATTTCGTCGCCGAGTGGAAATGGGACGGCATCCGGGTGCAACTTATCGCGTCGAAGGGCAGGGTGTCGCTGTTCTCGCGCACCGGCGACGACATCGCCGCGGCCTTCCCCGACGTGACGGAGAGCGTGTTCGGTGACGCGGTACTCGACGGCGAGTTGCTGGTCGGACCGGACTTCGAACCGTTGCCGTTCAACGATCTGCAGCAGCGATTGAACCGCAAGCTGGCTATTGCCAAACATCTGCAGACTTTCCCTGCATTCATCCGCGTCTACGACATGCTTTTCGATGGTGTCGAGGACATCCGGAGCCTCCCCTGGACCGAGCGCCGTCAACACCTCGAAACCTGGTTCGCGAACAATCCGCAGACTCGCCTCGACCTCTCGCCGGTGCTCACCTACCGCGACTGGGACGATCTCGCCGAAATCCGTCGCCGGGGCGCCGCCGAGCACGGGCACGAGGGGGTGATGGTGAAGCTGCGCAGCGCACCGTATGTCCCCGGCCGGCCTAAGGGCTTGTGGTACAAGTGGAAACGCGATCCGAACGTCGTCGACGCCATCCTGATGTACGCTCAGCGCGGCCACGGCAAGCGCTCGTCGTTCTACTCGGACTACACGTTCGGCGTCTGGAAGGGCAACGAGATCGTCCCGATCGGGAAGGCCTATTTCGGCTTCACCGACGAGGAACTGAAGCAGCTCGACAAGTGGGTGCGCAACAACACGGTCGCGAGCTTCGGCCCGGTGCGCGAGGTCACCAAGGAGCTGGTCTTCGAGGTAGCCTTTGATTCTGCTCAGCAATCCGGCCGCCACAAATCCGGCATCGCGCTTCGCTTCCCCCGCATCAACCGGATAAGGTGGGATAAGCCGGCCCGCGAGGCCGCAACGCTCGACGAAATGCAGGTCTTCCTGACCGCCACCTGAGGCCGGATATGTCGCTCGCCGCCATCGAGAGAAAGATTATCGCGCTCGAAGGCGAAATGCTCGCCGCCGTCACCCGCGAGGACTTCGAGACCGCCGCCCGGCTTCGCGACCAGATCATGGCATTGAAAGGTGGCAATGTCCGTCAACCACCACCGGGCGAAATGGGACTAGGCACGCAAGTCCCGGTGGTCGAGCCACCCAAAGGCTGGAAACGCCCGAAGAAGCCGGACCTGATGACGAATGTGAAGCCGCGGAAGCGGTGATTCTGGCGCGCGGCGAAGGACTCTCTTTCACGCTGCAGACACCGCGTGGCTGGATGGCCGGGACAAGCCCGGTCATGAGGGCGACACAGATGCATTGGGGCTTGCGTGCCGCTAGGTGCGCCCTTTGCCGGTATCGGCCTTGCTGGCCGATACTTCCGCCAACACGTGAAGCCGCCGAACCGCTAGCCCGCCTTGTACCAGTCGCCATCCTTGACGATGGTCGCCGGTGCGGCGGCTTCGCCGGCCCAGGTGATCATCGGCGTCGTGGTGACGGTGCCCTTGGCGATGAGGTCGAGCATGGCTTCGAGGGCGGCGCGGTCACTCACCAACACCCCTCCCTCCTTGATCGTCGCGCCCGCCGGCACCGCAACACCGGCGGCCTGTAGCTCGGCGCCGGGCTCGCCTGAAAAGACCATGCGCAATTCGAGGATGCCGTCTTTATAGCGAGCGATGCCGTACATCACGCCCTTGTCCGCACCGGTGCCGGCGATATTGATCAGGTGCGAGCCGTCGGGCCGCGGCACGAAGTAGACGAGCAGCTCGCCGGCCACATCGGCATAGGTGTTGGTGCCGGCGACCTGGCTGAAGCTGGCAGGCTTCTCGACGGAGATGGCGAAACCGTCGCCCGCTTCCTTGTATGTGGCGAAGACGAAGCTCGCCGGCAGGAATTCGACGGCCTCGTCGGCTGGGATCAGCGCCTCTTCGGAACTCAGCACGCAGCCCGAGAGCAGCGCGGCGAAGGCGATGGCGAGAATGGCGGCGGCGGTGCGTCGCAGCGTGGCAAGAACGTTCATCGGAAGTCCCTCATCATTGCGGTTGGCGGCCATTCAAGGCGCAGTCGCCAACTGCGAAGGCACGTACGACAGATGAGAGCCCGGCCGGATCAGTTCCGGACGACGCGCTCTCCCGCAAGCTTCCGGATCTCGCGCAACTCCCCGATCGTCGTCTCGAGATCGGCCTTCTGCCGCTCCAGCAGATCCAGCCGCTCGTCGACCTTCGCCACCAGCAGCTTGGTCTGAGCGGTTTGCGACTGAGCGTCGTAGAGGCTCAGATAGTCCGAGATGTCGCGCAGCGAAAAGCCCAGGCGCTTGCCGCGCAGGATCAGGATCAGCCTGGCGCGGTCGCGGCGGCGGAACACGCGGGTGCCGCCGACGCGTTCGGGGTTGAGCAGGCCCTTCGCTTCGTAGAAGCGGATGGCGCGGGTCGAGATGCCGAACTCCTGGCTGAGGTCGGCGATGGCGAACAGGTCGCGGTTTTCGGATTCAGGCCGGTTCATGCTTGTTCTTGCGCTGGGCGTATTCCTCGCGCAGCTCCTTCTTGCTCAGCTTGCCGATCAACGTTTTCGGCAACTGGTCCTTGAAGATGATTTCCTTGGGCATCTCGATCTTGTTGAGCGTTTCGGCAAGGAATTTCTTGAGCTCGGCTTCGGTGACCTGCTGGTCCGGCTTCAGCTTGACGAAAGCCACCGGGGCTTCACCGCGATATTCGTCCGGCACGCCGATGACGTTCACCTCGTCCACCGCCGGATGGTGCAGCACCGCCTCCTCGATGGTGCGGGGGTAGACGTTGAAGCCCGAGCAAATGATCAGGTCCTTGATGCGATCGACCAGGAACACGTAGCCATCGTCGTCGACGTAACCGACGTCGCCGGTGCGCAGCCAGCCGTCCATGAAGGCGTCTTTCGTCGCCTCCGGGTTGTTGTAGTAGCCCAGCATCACCTGCGGGCCCTTCACCTGCAGTTCGCCGCGCTCGCCGAGCGGCACCGCCTCGCCGGTCTCGATGTTGACGAAACGGATGTCGGTGCCGGGCAGCGGCTGACCGATCGACAGCGGCTTGCTCGGCACCCGCAGCGCCGCGCAGCACACCACCGGCGAGGCCTCGGTCAGCCCGTAGCCTTCGGCTAGCAACGCGCTCGAAACCTTGCTCCAGTTGTGGCGCACTTCATCTGACAGCGGCGCACCGCCGGAAACCGTCACGTCTACCGAGACGAGGACTGCCTTGGCCTTGTCGCCCGCCTTGGACAACGCCTGTACCAGCGTCGGCACGGCCACCAGGACGTTGGCGCCGGTGCGGCCCATCAGGTCGAGGAAGGCCTTCATTTCGAAGCGCGGCAGCATCACCACCTGGCCGCCGGCTGCGAGCGGGGTGTTGAGGCAGGCCGTCATCGAGAAGATGTGGAAGAACGGCAGCACGGCAACGGTGCGCGATGGCGACTTGAACAGCCCCAGCGCCCAATGGTCGATCTGGCTGAGGTTGGCCGCAATGTTGGCGTGGCTCAGCATGGCGCCCTTGGGCAGCCCGGTAGTGCCGCCGGTGTATTGCTGGACCGCCACATCCTTCTTAGCGTCGATCGGCACCGGCTTCGGCGCCATGTTGCGGGCGACCAGCTTGTCGAAATGGACGATCTTGGCGGCGATCCGGCTCTTGTCCGGCTTGCTCATGTCCTTGGCCTTGGCGAGGCTGTAGAGCAGCTTCTTGAGGCCGGGCAGGGCGTCCGGGAAATGGCAGACCACCAGCTTGCTGACGTGGCCGGCCTCGACCAGCTCCTCGGCCTTCTCGAACAGCAGCTTCAGGTCGAGCGTCACCATCAGTTCGGCACCGGAATTGCCGACGATGTGGCTCAGTTCCTTGACCGTGTAGAGCGGGTTGCAGTTGACCACGATGCCGCCGACGCGGAGCACCGCGTAGTAGGCGATGACGTAGAACGGGGTGTTGGGCAGCAGCAGCGCGACGCGCGTGCCCTTCTTCACCCCCAGCTCGCTCTGCAGCGCGCCGGCAAAAGCGTTGATCTGCCGCGCCAGCTCGCCGAAGCGGGTCTTCTTGCCGAGGAAATCCAGCGCGTCGGCAGCCGGGGTGCGGGCGCAGGTGGCGAGGACCGTCTCATGCACCGGAGTGGTGTCGATAGGCACATCCCACTCGATGCCGGGCGGATAGTGGTCGATCCATGGGCGCGTTGCGCCCGCCGCGGTGTTGGCCATCTTCTTCCTCCTCGGGCTTTTGGCGCCCGTTGTCGGGAAATATCCCACCAATTGACGTTAGCGTCAAACCAACGACGTAGCTTCCTGAGCGTTCCAGCTGGAGGAGTTACGGCAGCGCGATTGCCGTTGCGACATGCACTTAAGGTCCATTGGTTGACGTATACGTCAACCGTTGCTATCTTATGGTGATAGCGCCTGCCCGGGTATTACAATCGACGACAAGAATCGGACCGGGCGCGTTGTTGAGCGGGGGCTCATCCGCTTATCGACGATGCGCTGCGACCCTGGTCGAGGAGAGATGTGCATGGTCTGGGCGTTACTGATCCTGTCGATCGTCGCCTTCGCGGTGCTGGCAATGCGCCGTGCGCCGCTGTGGCAGTGGGCGGTTGCAGCGCTGGTCATCGGCGCCCTCACCCGCATCTCGACAGATAACGGCCTGTGGCTGATGACGGACATGCTGGGCTGGGTATTCGCCCTGCTGCCGGCTGCCATCCTCGGACTCCTGTCCCTCGTGCCGTTCCGCAAAGCGGTGCTCTCCGGCCCGGCCTATGGCATCGTCAAATCCATCCTGCCGCGTGTCAGCCGCACCGAGCAGGAAGCGCTTGATGCCGGCACCGTCGGCTGGGATGCCGAGCTGTTCTCGGGCCGACCGGACTGGACCAAGCTGCTCGGCGTACGGAAACCGACACTCTCGACCGAAGAGCAGGCCTTCCTCGATGGGCCATGCGAAAAAGTCTGCTCGATGATCGACGACTGGGACACGCGCAACAATCGCGCCGACATGCCCCCGGCGGTCTGGACCTATCTCAAGGAGCAGGGCTTCCTCGGCATGCTGATCGGCCGCGAGCATGGCGGCCTTGGCTTCTCGGCACAGGCGCAGAGCCAGGTGGTTTCGAAGATCGCCTCGCGCTCGATCGCCGCCGGCATCACCGTCATGGTGCCAAACTCGCTGGGGCCGGGCGAACTGCTCGAGAAGTACGGCACCGAGGAGCAGAAGAAGAAGTATCTCACCCGCCTCGCAAAGGGGCAGGAAGTGCCGTGCTTTGCGCTCACCGGTCCGCATGCGGGCTCGGACGCGGCCGGCATGCGCGACGTCGGCGTCGTCTGCTACGACATGTACGAGGGCAAGAAGACGCTGGGCGTGAAGCTCAGCTGGGACAAGCGCTACATTACGCTCGCCCCCGTCGCGACGCTGCTCGGCCTAGCCTTCCACCTGCACGATCCCGACCACCTCTTGGGCGAAGTCGACAATATCGGCATCACGCTGGCGCTGGTCCCCGCCAAGCACAAGGGCGTCAAGATCGGTCGCCGGCACTATCCGGCGCGCTCGGCCTTCATGAACGGCCCGACGCAGGGCCGCAACGTCTTCATCCCGATGGATTTCCTGATCGGCGGCACCGAGTATGCCGGGCAGGGCTGGCGCATGCTGATGGAGTGCCTCGCCACCGGCCGCGCCATCTCGCTGCCGGCTATCGGCACCGTCTCGATCAAGCATGCGCTGCGCGTCACCTCCGCCTATGCCCGCATCCGCCGCCAGTTCGGCATCCCGGTCGGGCTGATGGAGGGCGTCGCCGAGCCGCTGAGCCGCATGGTCCGCTTCGCCTATACCTACGAAGCCTCGCGCGGCCTCACCGCCTCGATGGTCGACGAAGGCCAGCGCCCGTCGGTGCTGTCGGCGCTGCTCAAGTACCGCACCACTGAAGCGATGCGGCTCGCCTTCAACGACGCCATGGACATCCATGGCGGCCGCGCCGTGCAGGATGGTCCGACCAACTACCTGTTCTCGGGCTACATGACGACGCCGGTGGCGATCACCGTCGAAGGCGCCAACATCCTGACGCGCACGCTGATCACCTTCGCGCAGGGTGCGCTCAGGGCGCACCCTTATCTCTATGCCGAGATTTCGGCGGCGCAGAACAAGGACAAGAAGGCCGGCATCACTGCCTTCGACACCGCGTTTGCCGGCCATGTCAGCTTCATGTTGCGCAACATGGTGGGCAGTTTCCTCCACGCCCTAACCTTCGGCGCCTTCGCCTCGACCCCGGTCGATCACGAGATGGCGCACTGGTACAAGCAGCTCAGCCGCTACGCCCAGAGTTTTGCACTCTGCGGCGACTGGACCGTGGCCTTCCTCGGCGGCGACCTGAAGCGCAAGCAACGGCTCTCGGGCCGCATGGCCGATATCCTCTCCGACCTCTACCTGCTGTCCTCGATCCTCCGGCGTTACGAGGATGACGGGCGGCTGGCCGAGGACCGGCCGGTGGTCGAGGCGATCGCCCGCGATCTCTGCTACTCGCTCGAACAGAGCTTTGCTGCGGTGTTCGCCAACTTCCCGAACTTTGCGCTTAGGAACCTGATGCGGGTTCTGGTGTTCCCCCTCGGTCGCCACGCCAAGCCGGCCTCGGATCGCGAGACCTACCGGCTGGCGCGTTCGGTGATGCAGCCCGGCGCCTTCCGCGACCGGCTGACCAAAGGAACCTACGTCTCGATGGACCCCAAGGATCCAACCGGCGTGCTCGAAGACGCGCTGCTCAAGGTCACTGGCGCCGCCGAGATCGAGACCAAGTTCGTCCGCGCCATCAAGAAGGGCGTCGTCGAGCGCCGGCTCGATCGCGACGCGATCAGCGATGCGGTGGAAGCGGGCGTGCTCACTGAGGCCGAAGCCGCGACGCTTCGGCTCGCCGACCAGGCCACCGACCGGGTGATCAAGGTCGACGATTTCGATTTCGACGAGCTGGGCTCAAAACAGCTCCGCCGCGAGCCCCCCGCCATCGACGCCGCCGCCGAGTAGCGCCCCGAACGAGGAGCCGGAAATGGCCCATCCACAAATGCCCAGCAGCCGCGCCTGGAACTTCGACCTCGATTTCGAAGGCATCGGCTGGCTCACCATCGATGTCCCGGACGCGCCGGTGAACACGCTGAGCCGCGAGACGCTCAGCGAACTAATGGGCATCGTCACAGCCCTCGAAGGGCTGGCAGACAGCGGCGAGCTCAAGGGCGTGGTGCTGCTCTCGGGCAAGGATTCCGGTTTCATCGCCGGCGCCGACGTGACCGAGTTCGACGACATGTCCGATCCGGGCGTGCTGAAGGCGGCGCTCGACCGGGCGCACGCGCTGTTCGACCGGATTGAAGCGCTGAAGGTGCCGGTCGTTGCCGGCATCCATGGCTTTTGCCTCGGCGGCGGGCTCGAGCTGGCTCTGGCATGCCGCTACCGTATCGCCGTCAACGACGACACGACGCGCATCGGCTTCCCCGAGGTCAATCTCGGCATCTTCCCCGGCTTCGGCGGTTCCGGCCGCTCGATCCGGCAGGCCGGACCAGTCGATGCGATGCAGATCATGCTCACCGGCAAGCTGCTGCGCGCCAGCCAGGCCCGTCGCATGGGGCTGGTCGACAAGCTGGTTCGCCACCGCGACACGCTGCGCTGGGAAGCGCGGAAGGCCGTGCTGCAGAACCGCAAAAGCACCGAGGCGCCGTTCGCCAAGCGCGCCGCTGCCTTCGGTCCGGTCCGCGGGTACATCGCCAACAAGATGCGCGAGGAAGCCAGGAAGAAGGCCAACCCGACGCACTTCCCGGCGCCCTACGCGCTGATCGACCTGTTCGAGGAGCACGGCAACGACTGGCGCGCCATGAAGCAGGGCGAGGCAGAGCGCTTCATCCCGCTGATGGAGTCGCAGACGTCGAAGAACCTTCGCCGGGTGTTCTTCCTCTCTGAAGGCCTCAAGAAGCAGGGCGTGCGCGGCAAGGACAAGCCGGTGTTCCGGCGGGTACACGTGGTCGGCGCCGGCGTCATGGGCGGCGATATCGCCGCCTGGTGCGCGCTGCGCGGCATGGGCGTGACGCTGCAGGATCTCGACATGGAGCGCATCAAGCCGGCGCTCGAGCGGGCCAAGAAGCTGTTCAGGAAGCGGCTGCGTTCGAAGACCGAGATCGACAATGCCGTCGCCCGGCTCGAAGCCGACGTCACCGGCAAGGGCATCGCCCGGGCCGACGTGATCGTCGAGGCGGTGGTCGAAAAGCTCGAGATCAAGCACAAGGTGTTCATCGACGCCGAACTCAAGGCGAAGCCCGACGCCATCCTCGCCACCAACACTTCATCCATCGAACTCGAGCGCATCGCCGAGGGGCTGACCAACCCCAGCCGGCTGATCGGCCTGCATTTCTTCAACCCGGTGGCGCAGCTGCCGCTGGTCGAGGTGATCCGCTCGACCTTCAACTCCGACGATGACATCGCCCGCGGCGCCAGCTTCGCGCTCGCCATCGGCAAGTCGCCGGTGGTGGTGAAGTCGGCCCGTGGCTTCCTCGTCAACCGGGTGCTGATGCCCTATATGCTCGCCGCCGTGCAGCGGGTCGAGGGCGGGGCCAGCAAGGAGCAGATCGACGCCGCGGCCGTGGCCTTCGGCATGCCGATGGGGCCGATCGAGCTGATGGACACCGTCGGGCTCGATGTCGGCAAGTTCGTCGCCGAAGAGCTCGGCAGTCCGGTGTCTCCGGCCAGCGATTTCGCAAGGCTCATCGCCGAGAACAAGCTCGGCCGCAAGACCGGGCAGGGGTTCTACACCTGGACCAACGGCAAGGCGGTGAAGGCCGAGGCACCACCGCATCCCGACCTCGCCGGGCTCGGCCGCGAGCTGGTGCAGCCGCTCGTCGATGCCACCGAAATCGCCGTGGCCGAGGGCGTCGTCGCCTCGGCCGACCTCGCCGATATCGGCGTCATCTATGGGACCGGTTTTGCGCCGTTCCTCGGAGGGCCGATGCAGGCCCGCAAGGACGGGAGAGCCTGAGATGGCCGAACTGCGCAAAGTCGCCATCGTGGGCTCGGCCCGCATCCCTTTCGCCCGCGCCTACACCGGCTATGCCGAGGAGGGGAACCTCTCGATGCTCGGCGCCGCGCTGGGCGGCCTCGTCGACAAGTACAACCTCAAGGGCGAGGCGATCGGCGAAGTGATGGCCGGTGCCGTGCTCTCCCACAGCCGCGACTTCAACCTCGCCCGCGAAGCCAGCCTCGACGCCGGCCTCTCGCCCCGCACGCCCGGCACTAATGTGCAGATCGCCTGTGGCACCTCGCTGCAGGCTGCCCTCAGCCTCGGCGCCAAGATCGCAACCGGCGAGATCGATAGCGCTATCGCCGCCGGCTCGGACACCGTGTCGGACAGCCCCGTGGTGTTCGGCGACAAGTTCCAGCACCGCATGATCGAACTCAGTCGCGCCCGCACCACCGGCGAAAAGTTCAAGGTGTTCAAAGGCTTCAACCTCGGCGAGCTGACCCCGATCGCGCCTTCGACGCAGGAACCGCGCACTGGCCTCTCGATGGGCCAGCACTGCGAGCTGATGGCCCGCCAGTGGGAGATCACCCGCGAGGAGCAGGATGCGCTGGCGCTGAAATCGCACCAGAACGCCGCCCGCGCCTATGACGAAGGCTTCCACGACGACCTGATCGTGCCGTTCGCCGGCGTCCTGAAGGACAACAACGTCCGCGCCGATACCAGCCTCGAGAAGATGGCGACGATGAAGCCCGCCTTCGACAAGACCTCGGGCAAGGGCACGCTCACCGCCGCCAACTCCACCCCGCTCACCGACGGCGCCGCCTCGGTGCTGCTGGCCAGCGAGGACTGGGCCAAGGCCCGCGGCCTGCCAGTGCTCGCCTACCTCACCCTCGGCCAGGTCGCCGCCAACGACTTCGCCCACGGCGAGGGGCTGCTGATGGCACCGACCATCGCCGCCAGCGAGATGCTCCGCCGCTCCAACCTCACCTTTGCCGACATCGACCTGTTCGAGATCCACGAGGCTTTCGCCGCCCAGGTCCTGGCCACCCTCAAGGCCTGGCGCGATCCGGACTACAACCGCCACGTCCTCGGCCGCGAGACCCCGCTCGGCGAGATCGACCCGGACAAAATCAACACCAAGGGCTCCAGTCTCGCCTACGGCCACCCCTTCGCCGCCACCGGCGCCCGCATCCTCGGCCTCACCGCCAAGCTGTTGAATACGGCGGAAAAGCAGCGCGCCCTGATCTCCGTTTGCACCGCCGGCGGCATGGGAGTGACCGCGCTGGTCGAGCGGGCGGCGTAGTCTCCAACCCGCCGTGACGCAGGCGTTTCCACAGGCCAGCGCCTCTTGACGCATACGTCAATGTCCCGCTTGTCAGCGAAAACCTGATGCCATAGGGTCCGTACCCAATCCGGCGGTTCCGACCAGTCGGCACAAAATAAGGCATGGCATGCTAATCGCCAGCCAACGTCAGGAAATGTCTTTCAGGAGATGGGACAAGAATGAAAATAACACAGGTCCTCAAAGCGGTGACTACCGCCGGCGCGTTGGCGCTGATGATGTCGAGCGCGGCATTGGCCGTTACGCTCAACCTCGGTAACGGCAGTGAGCCCGGCTCGCTCGACCCGCACAAGGCCTCCGGTGACTGGGAGAACCGGATTATCGGCGAGCTCTATGAAGGCCTCGTCGCTGAAGATGCACAGGCCAACGCGATCGCTGGCCAGGCCGAGTCCTGGACCATTTCGGACGATGGCCTCGTCTACACGTTCAAGATCCGTGCTGACGCGAACTGGACCGACGGCGTGCCGGTGACGGCGCAGAACTGGGTCGACGCTTTCCAGCGTCTGTTCGACCCCAAGACCGCGGCCGAATACGCTTACCTGCAGTTCCCGATCAAGAACGCGTCGAAGATCAACGCCGCTGAAATCACCGATTTCAGCCAGCTCGGCGTCAAGGCCATCGACGACAAGACGCTCGAGATCACCCTCGAAGCCTCGACCCCGTTCTTCCTGCAGGCGCTGACCCACTACACCGGCTACCCGATCCGCAAGGACATCATCGAGAAGTTCGGCGACCAGTGGACGCAGCCTGCCAACATCGTCGGCAACGGCCCCTACAAGCTCGTCGAGTGGGTGCCCGGCTCCTACCTCCGGGGCGTCAAGTCCGACACCTACTACGGCAAGGACAACCTGAAGATCGATGAAGTCCGCTGGGACAACACCGAAGATCTGACCGCCGCGCTGAACCGCTACCGCGCCGGCGAGCTCGATATCCTCACCGACTTCCCGGCCGACCAGTACAAGTTCCTGCAGGATAACTATCCCGGCCAGGCCCATGTCGCGCCGTTCCTCGGCATCTACTACTACGTGCTGAACCAGTCCAAGCCCCCGCTGGATAACGTCAACATCCGCAAGGCGCTGTCGCTTTCCGTGCTGCGTGACGTGATCGGGCCGGACGTGCTCGGCACCGGCGAACTGCCGGCTTACGGCTGGGTCCCGAACGGCACTGCCAACTACGAAGGCACCCCGTACGCGCCCGATTGGGCCGAGATGCCCTATGACCAGCGCGTCGAAGAAGCCAAGAAGCTGATGGCGGAAGCCGGCTATACCCCGGAAAACCCGCTGAAGCTGCAGCTGCGCTACAACACCAACGAGAACCACCAGCGCATCGCCGTGGCGATCACCGACATGTGGAAGCAGATCGGCGTCCAGGTCGAACTGTTCAACGCCGAGACCGCCGTGCACTACGACGCGCTGCGTGCCGGCGACTTCCAGGTCGGCCGCGCCGGCTGGCTGATGGACTACTCGGATGCGAGCAACACGCTCGATCTGCTCAAGACCGGCACCACGCAGGAAGGCGTGATGAACTGGGGCAACAACTACGGCCGCTATTCCAATCCGAAGTTCGACGAGCTGATGACGCAGGCTTCGAACGAACTGGACCTGGTGAAGCGCTCGGACCTGTTGCACCAGGCTGAAGCCCTGGCGATGGACGAGTTCGCCGCCATCCCGATCTACTGGTACGTGTCCAAGAACGTCGTCTCGCCCAAGATCACGGGCTTTGAAGACAACGCCAAGGACATCAACCGTATCCGTTGGATGACTAAGTCGGAGTAACCGGCTCAACAGGGACCGCGGGCTAACCCCCGCGGTCCCAGATTGCATTTTGCCGCCGGCTTACGGCGTTGCCCCGCGGGCTGGCGGGAAAGGTCACACACAACATGTTCGGATATGCGCTCAGGCGCGTGCTGACGGCTATCCCGATCGTCCTGATCACGATTACCGTCTGCTTCTTCATCCTCAGGCTGGCGCCTGGCGGGCCGTTCGACGGCGAGCGTGCGCTGCCGCCCGACGTGATGAAAAACCTCAGGGCCCACTACAATCTCGATCAGCCGCTGATCCAGCAGTACTTCATCTACCTCGGTGGAGTGTTCCGCGGCGATTTCGGTCCATCCATGGTGATGGAAGATTTCTCGGTGTCGCGGCTGATTGGCATCGGGCTGCCCTTCACCCTGATGCTCGGCTTTTCCGCCTTCATCATCGGCACCCTCGGCGGCATGCTCGCCGGTGCCGTGGCGGCGGTGAACCAGAACAAGTGGCCGGACTACCTGCTGGTGGCGATTGTCCTCGTCGGCATCATCATCCCGAACTTCCTGATGGCCAACCTGGTGCAGCTGGTGTTCGGCGTGTACCTCCACTGGCTGCCGGTCGGCGGCTACCAGCCCGGTTCGCTTATTCACCTCGTGCTGCCGATCTTCATCCTGGCGCTGCCGCATGGCGGGCGCGTCGCCCGGCTGGTGCGCGGCTCGATGATCGAGGTGCTGGGCACCAACTATGTGCGCACCGCCAAGTCCAAGGGCCTCGGCACCCGGCTGATCCTCGCACGCCATGCGCTGAAGCCGGCGCTGCTGCCGGTGGTCTCCTACCTCGGCCCCGGCCTGTCCTACCTCCTCACGGGTTCGCTGGTGGTGGAGCAGGTGTTCGCGCTGCCGGGCATCGGCAAGTACTTCATCACCGCCGCGCTCAATCGCGACTACGGGCTCGTTCTGGGCACCACCATTCTCTACGTTTTCATCATCCTGGCGCTGAACCTCATCGTCGACGTTCTCTACGCCTGGCTCGATCCCAAGGTGAGGTACCGCTGATGGCCGGGATAACTGGCAAGGACGCCGCCCTCACCGCTTACGCCAACGCGTTGGCAACCGAGGCTCCCAAAGGGCGCTCGCTGACGCAGGACGCTCTGCGCCGGCTGTTCAACAACAAGGCGGCACTGGTCTCGATCTTCGTGCTGACCGCGCTCGTGCTGTTCGCGTTGATCGGCCCGTATTTCCTCCCCTGGGCGTACGACAAGATCGACTGGGCCGGCATCCGCAAGCCACCCGACTGGGCCAAGGGGCACTATTTCGGCACCGACCAGAACGGTCGCGACATGCTGGCCCGCACCCTGCAGGGCACGCAGATGTCGCTGCTGGTGGCCGCCGTCGCCACGTTCGTGTCGGTGGTGATCGGCATCCTCTACGGTGCTATCGCCGGCTATTTCGGCGGCAAGATCGATGCCGTGATGATGCGCTTCGTCGATATCATGTACGCGCTGCCCTACATCCTGTTCGTCATCATTCTGGTGGTGATCTTCGGGCGCTCGCCGGTGCTGCTGTTCGTCGGCATTGGCTGCCTCGAATGGCTGACCATGGCGCGTATCGTTCGCGGCCAGACGCTGTCGATCAAGCAGCGGGAGTTCATCGAAGCGGCGAAGGCTGGCGGGGCAGGGCCCTTCACCATCATCTTCCGCCACATCGTGCCCAACCTCACCGGCCCGGTGGTGATCTACGCAACGCTCACCATCCCCGAGATCATCCTCACCGAGAGCTTCCTGTCCTACCTGGGCCTCGGCGTGCAGGAGCCGCAGACCTCGCTCGGCACGCTGATTTCGTTCGGCGCGCCGGTCGCGGAGTCGCTGCCGTGGATGCTCTTCACCCCGGCCGCCATCCTCGTCACCATGCTGCTCTGCCTGTCGTACCTGGGCGACGGTCTGCGTGACGCACTCGACCCCAAGGACCGATAGACATGGCCGATGTGCTTGTCGTCGATGATCTCGACGTAACGTTCGCCCTCCACGATTCCGAAGTGAAGGCGGTATCCGACCTCGATTTCAGCCTCGCCGAGGGTGAAACGCTCGCAGTGGTGGGGGAAAGCGGCTCCGGCAAGAGCCAGGCGTTCCTCTCGATCATGGGGCTCTTGGCCAAGAACGGCAAAGCTTCGGGCCGCGCCATGCTGGGCGATGTGAACCTCATCGGCCTCGCGCCGGAGCGGCTGGACAATTATCGCGGCAAGGACATCGCGATGATCTTCCAGGATCCGATGACCTCGCTGAACCCGACGCTGAAGGTCAAGACGCAACTAGCCGAAGTGCTGGTGCGTCACCAGGGCTACGACAAGGACAAGGCCAACCGCGCCGTCATCGAGATGCTCGAGCGCGTCGGCATCCCCGAACCGGTCAAGCGCGCTAATGCCTTCCCGCACGAGCTGTCGGGCGGCATGCGGCAGCGCGTGATGATCGCCATGGCGCTGCTCTGCAAGCCCAAGGTGCTGATCGCGGACGAGCCGACCACGGCGCTCGACGTGACCGTGCAGGCGCAGATGCTCGACCTGTTCAAGAGCCTTACCAACGATTTCGGCACCGCGCTGGTGCTGATCACCCACGACCTGGGCGTGGTGGCCGGCGTCGCCGACCGCATGATGGTGATGTATGGCGGCCGCTGCATCGAGAAGGGGCCGACCGACACGCTGTTCTACGATCCGCGCCACCCCTACACGCTGGGGCTGCTGCACTCGACGCCGCACGTGGCGCAGCGCGCCAAGCGGCTCGATCCGATCCAGGGCCTGCCGCCCAGCCTCGAGCACCTGCCCAGGGGCTGCGCCTTCCATCCGCGCTGCGCCTTCCGCTTCGAGCGCTGCTTCGAGGAACGGCCGCCGCTGCTGCCGGTCGAGGACGTGCGTGAAAAGGCCTGCTGGTACCAGGGCGAACTCAAATACGAGGAGGTCGCATAATGCTCGATCGCACCGAAGACCTGCTGAAGATCGAGAATCTCTCGAAGAACTTCTCCATTTCCGCTGGCCTGTTCGCCAAGCCCTTCCAGCTGCGCGCCCTGCAGGACATCAGCTTCACCGTCAAGCGCGGCGAGACGCTGGGCATCGTGGGTGAATCGGGTTGCGGCAAGTCCACGCTCGGTCGCTGCATCCTGCAGCTGTTGGCCCCCGACGAGGGCCGCGTCCTCTGGCTCGGGCAGGACATCACCAAGCTGCCCGCCGAGGAGATGCGCCAGAAGCGCCGCGACCTGCAGATCATCTTCCAGGACCCGCTGGCCTCGCTCAACCCCCGCATGACCGTGGGCGAGATCATCGCCGATCCGCTCCGCACCCTGATGCCGGAGATCGACGCCAAGGGCCGACGCGATCGCGTTCTCCGGATCATGGAGGCTGTCGGCCTCCTCCCCGAAATGATCAACCGCTATCCGCACGAGTTCTCGGGCGGGCAGGCGCAGCGCATCGGCATCGCCCGGGCGCTGATCAGCGAGCCGAAGCTGATCGTCTGCGACGAGCCGGTGTCGGCGCTCGACGTCTCGATCCAGGCGCAGATCCTGAACCTCTTGAGCGATCTCAAGGACGAGTTCGGGCTGACGCTGATCTTCATCTCGCACAATCTGAGCGTCGTGCGGCACGTCTCCGACCGCATCCTGGTGCTCTATCTCGGCCGTATCGTCGAGCTCGCCGATGGCGACGACCTCTACGAGGATCCCAAGCACCCCTACACGCGAGCGCTGCTGACGGCGGTGCCGATCCCTGACCCGAAACGGGCGCGACAACGCACCATCGAGGGGCTGGTGGGCGAAATCCCGTCGCCGATCAACCAGCCGTCAGGCTGCACCTTCCGGACCCGCTGCCGCTATGCCGAAGAGCGCTGTGCGCAGGTGCGGCCGCCGCTCGAGGCGTTGCCCGGCAGCCGCATGGTGGCCTGCATCCGCTGGCAGGAGCTCGACCTCAAGGCAGGCGCCTGATCGTTTTCACCATGTCGAGCACGGCGCCGATGACGGCGTCGGGCTGCTCGAACTGGATGAAATGGCCGGTGTCGGGCACTATGCGCTGCTCGCCGGCCGTCGACAGGGCCGCCAGCCGCCGGTGCAGTGCGAGCCACTCGTCGTTGAAGCGGGCGCCATCCTCGGCCGGGAGAGCCAGCATGGTCAGCGTCTCGCTGCTGAGGAAGGCCGGCGCGCTGAGCACCAGCAGCGGCCGGTCGCCGAGGCTGCGGGTCCCAGCGGCTTGCGACAGGACGCTGGGGTAGGCGGCATCGAGCGACCGCATGCCCCTGAGCGAGGTCGGGTAATGGGCACTGGTGGCCGCCAGCACCTGATCCGGCACGCCCGGCTGCGTGCCGGCCGGCAGCAACCGCAGCAACCCGGTCCAGGACAGCGCCGACAGGGCACCGGTAATGGCTGAACTGGCATCGAGCAACTCGCGCATCGGCTTCAGGCTGGAGAACTGCGCCTCCTGGTCCGGATGGGCCGGGTCGATCAGCACCAGTCCGGCGACCCGGTCGGGATAGGCATTGGCGTGGATGAGGCTCAGCAGCCCGCCGAGCGAGTGCCCCACCAGCAGCAGCGGGCCGGTTTCGTCGGCCGCAACGAGCGCAACCTCGAGGTCGTCGGCGATGCTGAGCCCGTCCTGCGGGGTGAGCGCCGGATCGCTCCACATGATCCCGGCCCGGTCATAGGCACAGGTGCGGGTGACGCCGGCGATGGCGTCGTGCACTCGTGACCAGCCGAGGGCGCCGTAATTGTCCGAACCGGACTCGAACACCACTGTCGGGCTGCCGGCGCCGCGGCAGTCGAGATGGATGCGGCGGCCGCCGATATCGACCAGCTTGCCTGGTGGTGGAAAGTCCTCAGCGGCGCGCCAGCGGGCGAACACCTCACAGCCGGCGCCAAAGGCGATCAGGACAACCACAAGGAGGGCGATGCAGCTCAGCCAGAACACGGCCCGGCGGGGCTTCGAATTGCGAGAGTTTGGCAAGGTCATCCCGGGGGTCAGTGCGAGCGAGGCCGCACTGATGGGTCACCGGCATTGCCGCGGGATTGCGGTTCGCGGGCTAGGCCCGGCTGCGTCGCTCGCCGCCCTTGTAGTCGGCGCGCTTGCGGCGGCGATCTGGGCCGACGAAGGCCTTGTCCTCGATGAACGGACGAGGCGCCGTCAGGATCGCGACAAGCCGCGTCTCGACATGCTGCGTCGCGAAGGGCTTGCGCAGGAACTCGGTGACGCCGGCATCGCGCGCCGTCGCGATATCGGCGGCGTCGGGGCTGGCCGACATCATGATCACGGGGGTATCGCGGTTTAGACCTTCGGACGCGGCCCGCAGCGCCTTCACCACGGCAACGCCGCTCACCGGCGCCAGGATGTCGTTCATCAGGATCGCGCCAAAGCGGTGGGTCTGCAGCAGCATGGCTGCCCCATCGGAACTCTGGACTTCATCGACGCGGCGCACCTTGAGGTGGCGCAGCATCTGGCCGATCAGAGCTCCCATGTGCGGCGAGGGGTCCACCACGAGCACGTCGAGCTTGGAAAAGCTGGGTTTCTGCATTCGCGCAGTGTCGCATTGGCGCCTTGCCGGTCGGTTAATCGCCTTAGCCCGGAAAACCAGTGGAAGGGCGTTGACAGCAGGGGTATTTGCCCTTAATCACGGCCCCAATTCGAGGGCGCGCGGCGCCTGTTTTTATTTCAGTTCCGAGGTTCGGCATGAAAGTCACCAACTCGCTCAAGGCTCTGATGGGTCGCCATCGCGCCAACAAGCTCGTGCGCCGCCGCGGCCGCGTGTACATCATCAACAAGGTGGACAAGCGCTACAAAGCCCGTCAGGGCTGAGCTGCTGCTCACGACTGCACGTCTTTTGAAGGGCCCGCGCAAGCGGGCCTTTTCGTTTGGCGTGGCCAACCCGAAGATGTGATCTACGGGCGATTGCGTAGCCCGGTGACACCGTTACCATGGCGGTGACGCCTGAGGGTCGGCGATATGTCTTCTGAAGCCATCTCGATCGTGATCGAGCAGCCGTTTGACGAGGTCTACCGTTTCCTCGTCGATCCCCTGAATTTCCCGTCCTGGGGGCCGCCCCAGACCTCCGACATGCGCCATCTGGGCGGCGGCGACTGGCTGGTGGATTTCCAGCGTGGGCCGATGATCCTGCGCTTCACCGAGCCCAACCTCTACGGCGTGCTCGATTATCGCATCTTCCGGCCGGGCGATGCGCCCGGACACCTGGTATCGGTGCGGCTGCTGGCGCTCGGCGAGGCGTGCGAGCTCACCATGATCTGGCGGCAGCGGCCCGGTGTTAGCCATGAGCATTTCACCGCGGAAGGCCAGGCCATCCGCGGCTACTTCGCGAGGCTGAAGGCGCTGCTGGAAGCCAAGCCCGCCGACTAGCCGGCAAATCCGGCGATGATCCTGAGCCACGAGCGGATGCCGCGGTGGAAGCTCGCGAGGTCGTATTTCTCGTTGGGCGAGTGGATGCGGTCGTCGTCGAGCGCGAAGCCGATCAGCAGTGTATCGAGCCCGAGGGTCTTCTTGAACTCGCCGGCCACCGGGATCGAGCCGCCCGAGCCGATCAGCGCCGCCTCGTTGCCCCATTCGTCCTTCAGCGCCCTGGCCGCCTTGGCGACGAACGGACCATCGGTTGGCACCGACACGGCCGGCGCGCCGCCATGCTCGCGGAAGCTCACGGTGGCGTCCGGCGGCAGCCGGTCGGTGACGTGCTTGCGGAACGCCGCGCGGATTTTCTTGGGGTCCATGCCCGAGACCAGCCGGAACGAGATCTTGGCGCTGGCCTTGGCCGGGATCACCGTCTTGAAGCCGTCGCCGGTGTAGCCGCCGGTGATGCCGTTGATCTCGCAGGTCGGGCGCGAACGGGTCTGCTCCAGCACCGAGCGGCCCTTCTCGCCGGCCGGCGTGGTCAGCCCGGCGCCTTGCATGAAGGCCGCCTCGTCGTAGGGCAGGCGTTTCCACAGCGCCGCAATCTCAGCCGGCAGCTCCGCCACGTCGTCGTAGAAGCCGTCGAGCGCCACGCTGCCATCCGGGTTGCGCAGCGAGGCGATGATGTCGGCCAGCACCTGGATCGGGTTGCGCGCCGCGTTGCCGTACATGCCCGAATGGAGGTCATGGCTGGCGCAGGTGATCACGACCTCCTCGCCGACGAGGCCACGCAACGAGGTGACGATCGAGGGCGTCTCGCGGTCCCACATGTCGGTGTCGCAGACCAGCGCGATGTCGGCGCTGCCGAGCTCGGCCTTGTTGGCCTCGAGGAAGCCCGGCAGGCTCTTGCCGCCCGACTCTTCCTCGCCCTCGAAGAACAGCGTCACCTTGATCGGCAGCGCGCCGTTCACAGCCTTCCACGCCCGGCAGGCCTCGACGAAGGTCAGCAGCTGCCCCTTGTCGTCCGAGGTGCCGCGCCCGACGATGCGGGTCTCGCCGTCCTCGCCCTTCACCAGCGTCGCGGTGAACGGGTCGGTGTGCCAGAGGTTCAGCGGGTCGACCGGCTGCACATCGTAATGCGCGTAGAACAGTACGTGCGGGCCTGCCGCCGCCTGGTCGTGCGCCACCACCATCGGGTGACCCGGGGTGGGCCGCACCGAGGCGTCGAAGCCGAGCGCCTTGAGGTCCGCCGCCAGCCAGTCCGCCGCCTTCCGCACTTCGCCGGCATAGGCCGGGTCGGTGGAGATCGACTTGATCGCCACCAGTGTCTTCAGCCGCTCGACGCTGTCGTCGATATGGGCGTCGGCATGGACGAGGGCGGCGTCGAGGGCGGTGGACATCAGGGCAATCCGTTACCGAAAGCGAAAATCCCTCCCCGGTCCGGGGACGCTGTTGCGTCCCCTTGAGGGGAGGGATCGAGAAGGTACAGCCTAAGCTGGCGGGATCAAGAGGATCCGGCGCCGTCCTGGCGGACGAAGGCGATGCGCAGCATGTTGGTCGCGCCGGGCGTGCCGAGCGGAATACCCGCCGTGATGGCGATGCGGTCGCCCGGACGGGCGAGGCCCTCGTTGTAGGCGATGACGCAGGCGCGATCGACCATGTCCTCGAGGTTCACCGCATCGGGCGATTCCACGCAGTGGATGCCCCAGACCACCGACAAGCGGCGGACCGTGCGCAGGTTCGGCGACAGCGCGAGGATGGGCTTCGACGGCCGCTCGCGTGCGGCGCGGATCGCGGTCGAACCGGACGAGGTGTAGGTGACGATCGCCGCGAGGTCGAGCGTCTCGGCCACCTGGCGGGTCGCCGCGGAGATGGCGTCGGCGGCCGTTGCCTCGGGCTCGGCGGCCTGGGCGCGGATGATGCCGCGATAGTTCGGGTCGCCTTCGACGGCAACGGCGACCTTGTTCATCATCGCCACGGCTTCGACCGGGTACTGGCCCGAGGCGCTTTCGGCCGACAGCATCACCGCATCGGCGCCCTCGAACACGGCGATCGACACGTCCGAGACTTCGGCGCGGGTCGGCACCGGCGAGGTGATCATCGATTCCAGCATCTGGGTCGCCACCACCACGGGCTTGCCGTAGCGGCGGGCGATGCGGATCATGCGCTTCTGCAGGCCCGGGACCTGCTCGAGCGGCATTTCCACACCGAGGTCGCCGCGCGCCACCATGAAGGCGTCGCAGAGCTTGATGATCTCTTCGAGCCGCTCCACAGCCTGCGGCTTCTCGATCTTGGCCATGACGCCCGCCCGGCCCTGGACGATCTTGCGGATGTCGATGATGTCTTCCGGCCGCTGCACGAAGCTGACGGCGATCCAATCGGCTTCCGCCTCGAGGCCCTTCAACAGGTCGGCGTGGTCCTTCTCGGTCAGCGCGCCCATCGGCAGCAGCGTGTCGGGCAGGCTGACGCCCTTCTTGTCGCTCAGCTTGCCGCCGTAGATCACCTCGGTCTCGACCTGCCCGCCGCCGACCTTGGTGGCGCGCAGTTGCAGCTTGCCGTCGTCGAGCAGCAGGCGATCGCCCACCGAGACGCTTTCGAGGATTTCCGGATGCGGCAGGAACACGCGCTCGGCGGTGCCCGGAGCTTCCGAGCTGTCGAGGGTGAACTTGGCGCCGGCCACCAGCTGCACTGCGCCTTCGGCGAAGCGGCCGACGCGGAGCTTGGGGCCCTGCAGGTCGACGAGGATGCCGATCGGGTGATGCAGCCGTGCCTCGACATTGCGGATGAAGCCTACGGTCTGCTTCAGCAGCTCATGGCTGGCATGGCTCATGTTGATGCGGAAAACGTCCGCACCAGCGCGCGCCAGCTTCTCGATCGTGGCTTCGTCGTTGGACGCGGGGCCCAGGGTCGCGACGATCTTTACGCGTCTCATGCGTTTCATTCGAGTGATGCACCTTCATCAGTAGGAGTGTCGTCGGCTGGCGGTTGGTCGCCGCCGTCGGTAGGCATGTCGCCCTCGAGTGGAACCGTTTCGCCGGAGGCGTCGGGTTCGCCGCTTACGACCTCGCCATCGGTCAGCTGCAACGTCCAGTCGCTGCGATTATTCGTGTCGACTTCAAAGAAGCCGGTGCGTTCGTAGCCGCGCGCCAGGCAATCCTCAACACCGAAGATGGTGAAGGTCTCGTCGCGCGTGCACATGAACACGCTGCCGTCCCAGGCGCCACCGCTGACGTCGTCGGCCGCGTAGACGTAGTAGTAGCGCCGGGCCTCGAGGTTGCCGCGATAGATGGTGACGCAGTTGTCGGGCTCGGCCACCCACCAGCCTTCGGACTGCCAGCCCTTCTCGGCGCGATAGCCGAAGGCGACGGAGACCTTGTTGGCGGTCTCGTTGCAGACGCGGAAGCTGCCTTCGCCGGTTTCGGCGGCTTGGTCGGCGGCGGGGGCCTGCTGGGCCTGGGCCGAGGCAGCAGTCAGCGGCGCGTCGGCACGCGGCAGGAAAATCCAGATGGTGATGGCTACGAACGCGGCGGCGAGCACACCAGCGATGGCCAGGATGTAGCGCAATGGACCGTCCGGGTTGGATTGCCTGAAATCGTTTGCAGCGCGCGAGGTGTTTGTGCTCAGCGCTCCGCTCGCTGTCAACCGGTAAACGCGGCTTTTGTCGGAATTACGAAACCCCGGGGCGAGCGATGTGGATTGATCGCCGAATAGGCTTGAACCGGCGTTGACGAACGGGTTGAACGGGGGCCGAAACGAAGAGGAATTCGACTATGGCAACCGTCTCCCCCGATAGCGTCGCCCAGGACCAGATCAAGGCCTTCATCGAACGCATCGAGCGGCTCGAGGAAGAGAAGGCCGCAATCGCCGGCGACATCAAGGAAGTCTACGCCGAAGCCAAGGGCAACGGCTTCGATACCAAGGTGCTGCGCAAGATCGTCTCGATCCGCAAGCAGGACCACGCCGAGCGCATGGAGCAGGAAGCACTGCTCGAGCTCTACCTCACGGCGCTGGGCATGGCCGCCGCGCCGAGCGACGACGACGAGTAAGCGCTTCGCGCTGAACGGAAAAAGGGCCGCCCCGCAACGGGCGGCCTTTTTCTTTTGGCATGAGTGGCGCCGGCCGACGGTTCAGGCGGTCCGCTTTTAACTTGACTGCGGTAATCATCTTTGATTGATCCTGTACCTGGGCTCAGCGCCGAGCCCAGGTACATCCCGACCTATCGAAGGAAATCACGATGCCGCTTTCATTCCGCGGGGCGATGGCCCTGGCGGTACCGCTGTCGCTCGCCCTGCTGTCGGCTTCCGCCGCGGTGGCCCAGACCAGCTTCGTCGACCAGGCAGGCCGCACGGTTACGCTCGACGCGCCGCCCAAGAAGCTGATCACCCTGCCGTCCGCCGCCGCGGTGGTCTACTACGCCGTCGACGGCACGACCGAGCACATTGCCGGTACCGCATCCGCTTCGATCAACACCTTCAAGGGCGGCCTCTACGACGAGACCATCCCCGAGCTGATGCAGCTCGACGCGACGATGGCCGGTCCGGGCTTCGCCACCAACGTCGAAGCCGTGCTCGCTGCCGGTCCGGATCTCGTCTACGAGGTCGTGCACAAGGAAGGCCAGATCAAGCAGCTCGAGGACGTCGGCCTCAAGGTCGCCGGCTGGAGCTGCTGCACCGAAGAGCAGCGCCGCGGCTACCTCACCATGAGCGGCGCCATCGCCGGCAAGCCCGAGCGGGCCGCCATGCTGCTCAAGCTGCAGGATGACTCGAACGCCGCGCTGGTCGAGCACTTCAAGGCGGTCGAGCCCGCGAACTACGTGAAGATGCTCGAGGTCGACAAGATCGGTGAGCAGATCCAGGTGGTCGCCAACTCGTCGCAGAACTACGCGCTCAGTGGCGTGCAGAACCTCGCCGCCGACGACACCGGCGAGTGGTGGCGCACCATCGATGCCGAGCAGTTCCTCGTCTGGAACCCGGAAGTCATCATCATCCCGGCATGGGCCACCGACCTCACCCCCGAGGCGTTCTACAATGATCCGCTGCTCGGCGGCGTCGATGCGATTAAGAACCACCGCGTCTACAAGGTGCCGAAGTTCAACCGCTCGCCCGATGCGGCGGAAGTGCACCTCACTGCGCAGTGGCTCGCCCGCATTACCCATCCTGAGGACTTTGCCGGGCAGACCGCGTTCCGCGAGACGCTGAAGACCACCTTCAAGGAAATCTACGGCAAGGACCTGACCGAAGCGCTGCTCGACAAGATCCTTGAGGTCGAGGCCAACAGCGTCTCGACCGACTACGCCAAGATCCTCGGCTGACACATCCCGGTCCCGGCACCATCGCGCGCCGGGACCACCGTTTTCGTATGCATGGAGATTGCCCGGTGAAGGACATCGGCTACGTCTGTTCGGGCGACGGAGGTCAGGTCACGACCTTCGACGACTACAGCGCCTATATCGACGATATGATCTACCTGATGGAGCTCGATACGATCGACCTCCACCAGTATCGCGCCATCGTCATCCCGGACTTCTCCAACCAGGAAGTGCTGGCCCGCAACGCGACCAAGTTCGACGACTACCTGGCCAAGGGCGGGTTCCTGATCGCGTTCGAGCCGAGCCGGCTCGACCAGTGGCTGACCATCGTCGATGTGCCGTGGTTCGAGCGCGGCACCAACGACTGGAAATGGTGGATGAAGCCGGGCGGTCGGCTCGAGGTCTACCAGCCCGAGCCGAAGCACCCGATGGCCGAGGCCATCCCGGTCGCCGACATGTCGTGGCACTTCTTCGGCGCCTACCGCTTCTTTGATGGCGCGACGCCGATCCTCAACCTCGACAACGACGAGGGCTGCATCATGTTCGATTACCGCCTCCCCGAGGGCGGTGGCCGGCTGATCTGCTCGACCATCGATCCGCACGTCCATAGCGGGCGGCGCTTCATGCCGGCGACGACGCGTTTCCTCAACGGCTTCTATCCGTGGCTCAAGGCGGAGGTGGCTCGTGAGCACGCCTGACCGCACCCGCAAGCTCCTTTACCTCCGCACCTGGGACGAGTGGCGGCTGGACAACATCGCCAAGGCGCTGCCGTCGTACTGGCAGACCACGTTCCAGCAGATGCACGGCATGAACGAGGTCGAACTGACCGACTACGACGTGCTCTACTTCCCCAGCGCGCACGACCAGCTGTTTATGCTGACCCAGACGCAGCGGGTGCTCGACTACCTCGCGGGCGGCGGCAACCTCATCATCAACGGCACCTTCGCGCGGCCGTGGCTGCCGTTCCTCAAGCCGTTCCAGGCGGTGCCGCCGCGGCCTTACACCAACCTGATGATCCGCCCGCACACGCCGGGCAAGTATTTCGGCCGCATGGACTACGAGACCTACCACCGGCATGACGGCATTCTCGGGCAGTACGCCCGTGGCTGGTCCGAAGCGCCTGAGGGCGCGCAGCTGCTCTCGATGATCGGCGCCGAGGACGACCTCCACCCGGTCGACTGGGTGTGGCGCTATCCCGGCGGCGGCAACGTGTTCGTCCACAACGGCGACTGCATCCACTGGTTCAAGAGCGCGCCCAGCGACAAGCCCAACCTGATGCTCGATATCCTCGAAGCGATCATCGAGAAGGACGGGGCCGCATCCCCATGAGTGCCGAGACCCTTCCCGCTGCGGCTGTCCGCAACACTGCCGTGCCGATCATCGCCGGCCTTGCGATAGTGCTGTTGCTGGTCATGACCTGGTCGGTGACCATCGGCCGCTACGACATCAACATGCTCGATGTCTGGATGATCCTCATCCACAACATCTTCCCCTTCGCCGATCCGCCCTGGACCGACGTCGAGGCCAACGTGGTCGAGCTGATCCGCCTGCCGCGCATCCTTGCGGCGGTGGTGATCGGGGCGGGGCTCGCCGTCTCCGGTACGGCGCTGCAGGGGATGTTCCGCAACCCGCTGGTCGATCCCGGCATCATCGGCGTCACCTCAGGTGCGGCCTTCGGCGGCACGCTCGCCATCCTCGTCATCGGTGGCGGCTACTTCGCGCTCGGCACCGGGTTCGCCTTCGGGCTCGCCAGTCTCTTCGTCGTGCGGCTCCTTGCCTCGATGCGCGGCCGCACCTCGGTGCTGACCCTGGTGCTGGCCGGCGTCATCGTCTCCGCCTTCTTCGAGGCGGCTATCTCGATCATCAAGCTGCTCGCCGATCCGCAGGAAAAGCTGCCGGCCATCACCTACTGGCTGATGGGGTCGATCGCCTCCACCAACTATTCCGACCTGCTGCTGCTCTGCCTCGCGGTGCTGCCGGCGATGGCGGTGATCTTCCTGCTCCGCTTCCAGATCAACATCATGTCGCTGGGCGAGGACAAGGCGCGGGCCCTGGGCACGCCGATCGAGCTGGTGCAGTGGCTGGTGCTGATCGCCGTGTCGGTGATCTCGGCGGCGGTCGTCGCCACCTCCGGCATCGTCGGCTGGGTCGGCCTCGTCATCCCGCATGTCGGGCGCGCCATCGTCGGCGCCGAGCATCGCCGGCTGCTGCCGGTCTCGGCGCTACTGGGTGCCATCTACATGCTGCTGGTCGACGATCTCGCCCGCACCCTCACGACGTCGGAAATCCCCATCGGCATCATCACCGCGCTGATCGGCGTGCCGGTGTTCGCCGTCATCCTCAAGCGCCTGCAGACCTCGAGTGGCTGGACCAATGATTGAGCTCACCAACATCGGGGTCAGCGTCGCCAGCGCGACGATCCTCAAGGGCTATTCGCTCAAGGTCGCCAAGGGCAGCGTGCTCGCCATCCTCGGTGCCAATGGCGTCGGCAAGACCACGCTGCTGCACACCGTCATGGGGCTGCGCAAACCCACCGAGGGCACGGTGCGGGTCGATGGCAAGCTCGGCTTCGTGCCGCAGCTGTTCCAGGCCGCCTTCTCCTACTCGGTCATCGACATGGTGCTGATGGGGCGAGCACGGCAGATCGGGCTGTTCGGCTCGCCGTCCGCCGCCGACTACCGGGTGGCGCGCGACTACCTGAGCCGCATGGGCGTGCTCGAACTCGAGGACCGGGCATTCAACACGCTCAGCGGGGGGCAGCGACAGCTGGTGGTGATCGCCCAGGCGCTCTGCTCGGAATGCGACGTCCTGGTGCTCGACGAGCCCTGTTCGGCGCTCGACTACAAGAACCAGTCGATCGTCATGCAGAGCCTCAAGCGGCTCAACAGCGACACCGGCGTCACCATCGTCTTCACCACCCACGCCCCGCAGCATGGGCTCGAGGTGGCGACCGAGGTCCTGCTGATGAACGGCGACGGCAGCTATCGCCACGGCCCCACTGCCGAGACGCTGACCGCAGGCAATCTCACCCAGCTTTATGGCGTCGCCGTCGACAAGGCGGAGTTCGTCGGCCGCGGCGTCTTCACCTTTGCGCCGCGCTTCATCGAGGCATCATGACCAAACGCATCGCCTTCCTGACCTGGGGCAACGGCTCGCAGATCCGGAGTTTCCACGATTTCAGCCACCTGCTCGATGACATGCTCTACCTGGGCGATCTCGACCGGCACGATCTCAGCCAGTACGCTGCGGTGGTGGTCCCCGACGCGATGGACAGCGAGGCCGTCCGCGCCCACGCCGCGGCGCTCAATGCCTATGTGCGGCAGGGCGGCTTCCTCGTCGTATTCGGCGGCAAGGACACGGCGGAGTGGATCGACGTCGTCGACCTCGAATGGAAGCCGATCCATGCGCGCGACTGGCTATGGTGGACCAAGCCCGGCACGAAGCTCGAAATCCACCAGCCCGAGCCCAGGCACCCGATCTGCGACACGATCTCGCTGCGCGACATGGGCTGGCACTGGTCGGGCGTGTTCGGCCTTCACCCGGCCGCCAAAAGCGCGCTCAACCTCGATGACGACAGCGCCAGCCTGTTCCTCGATTTCGACCAGTTGCCGGGTGGCGGCCGGCTGATCGTTTCGACGCTCGATCCGCACGTCCACAACGGCGAGCGCTTCATGCCGGCGACCAAGCGCTTCCTCGAAGGCTTCTACCCCTGGCTCAACCGCGAACTCGGCATCGTCCGCGAGCGAACCGGCTTCACCGTCACGTACCTCCAGTGCCTCCACCACGAGACCGAGTGGGAGCCCGATACGCTCGCCCCCAGCCTCGCGCCGGTCGGCGGCACCACGCGTTTCCTGCCCATGCACGAGCTCAGCGCCGAGGCGCTCGAGGGTACCGACATCCTCTACATCCCCAACAACCAGGATCAGTTCTTCCTCAGGGGAAAGCAGGACATCCTCCTCGCCTTCCTCGCGCGCGGCGGGCACCTGATCATCAATTCCGAGCCGGCCATCGCCTGGCTGCCGTTCATCGGCACTTTCGAGGCGGTGCCGCCGCGGCCCTTCACCAACATCAAGGTGCGGGTGAAGGCGGATCCCTTCGGCATGTTCGCCAACATGGACGACGCCTTCGACGGCTGGTGCGGCATCTTCGGCCAGTACGCCCGCGGCTGGACGCCGGCGCCGGAGGGCGCGCTCACGCTGACCGAAGTCGGCCCCGCCGACGATCCGAAGCCCGCCGACTGGCTGTGGAAGTACCCCACCGACGACGGCAAGGGCGGCTGGGTGTTCATGCACAACGGCGACAACATGGTCCGCTACCCCGACCACGGTCCAGCCGAGTCCGCTCTCGTCCGAGACATCTGTGTCGGCCTGATGCGACGCACGATGTTGCAGGCGCCTGCCGCAGCCGAGCGGGCTGCATGAAGCCGATGGATCCGGCCACCGGCGATGCCGCAGGCCTGCGCCAGGCGTTTCTCGACACCATGTCGCGGGTCGCCTTCTCGGTGAGCGTGGTGACCACCGACGGCCCAGCCGGCAGGGACGGCGTCACGGTCACCGCGATGTCGTCGGTCTCCCTCGATGCGCAAGGCCCGACCCTCCTGGTCAGCCTCCACAATCGCGGTCGCGCCGCGAAGGTGATCGCCGAGAACGGCAGTTTCTGCGTCAACGTCTTGGCTGACAGCCAGGCCGACATCGCCGATCTGTTCGCCGGTCGCACCGCGGCCCGCAACGCTTCGCCGTTCGCCTGGCTCGAGGTCCACACCTCGCCCACCGGCCTGCCCGTGCTGCAGGACGCCATCGCCAACTTCGATTGCCGGGTGCGCAGCGTCGTGCCGATGGACGAACACCTGGTGATCTTCGGCCTCGTGAAGGCAGCCACGACCCGCTCCGAAGCCGCCCCCTTGCTGCACCGCCGCCGCGCCTACTGGGCGCTGGGCGAGGGGATCAAGCGCTAGTCCGTGATTGCCCCGCGGCCGCGCCACATCGCCCCCTCTCCCCAGAGAGGAAAGGGGACCCCTAGCTGGCCTTCCGGGTCTGTAGTCCGACAAACGCCGAGATCGGCGCCGGATGGCCGAACAGGAAGCCCTGCGCCGTCGCGCAGCCCTCTGAGCGTAGGAACGACAGCTCCTCCCGCCGCTCGACCCCTTCGGCCACCACGGGCGTGCCGAGATAGCGCCCCAGCTCGACGATGGCGTGGACGATCGCCGCCGATTGCGGGTTGCGATCGAAGGTCCTGACGAAAGACTGGTCGAGCTTGATGCGCGAGAACGGGAACGCGCTCAAATGCGTCAGCGACGAGTGCCCTGTGCCGAAATCGTCGATCGCCACTCGCACCCCGAGCGCCCGTACCTGGCGCAACGTCGTCACCGCCCGCACCATGTCGCGCACCAGCGCGGTCTCGGTTACCTCGATCTCGAGCCGCGCCGGCGACAGCCCGGTCTCGATCAGCACCTCGTGGATCAGTCGCGAGAACGCCGGATTGTGGATCTGCGCGGCCGAAACGTTCACCGATATCCCCAGCGGCACCCGCCAGCCGGCAGCCTCGGCGCAAGCGGTGCGCAGCACCCATTCGCCGATCCTGAGGATCAACCCGTTCTCCTCGGCAATGGGGATGAACACGCCCGGTGGCACCTCGCCGCGCTCCGGGTGGTACCAGCGGATCAGCGCTTCGAAGCCGGTGACGTCGCCCGACACCAGGTCGACCTGCGGCTGGTAGGCCAAATCCAGCTGTCCCGCGTCGGCGGCATCCGCCAGGTCGTTGGCGACCAGCCGCCGGTCGCGCAGCTCGTCGTTCATCGTCGGCTCGAACAGGCGGTATGCCCCGCGTCCATCCTGCTTGGCGCGGTAGAGCGCCATGTCGGCGGCCGACATCAGCTGCTCGGCGCTCTCCGCATCGCTCGGGAACGAGGCGATGCCGATCGACGCGGAGATCACCGCATCTTCCGAAGTCTCGGCTACATCATGCGCGAACGCCTGCAGCAGCCGCTGCGCCACCCGATTGGCCGCCTCGATGCTCTCGGTGGCGTTGAGCACCACCGCGAACTCGTCGCCGCTGAGGCGCGCCGGGTAGCCGATCTCGCCCACCTCCCGCTGCAGGATCAGCCCGACCCGGCGCAGCAGGGCATCGCCCGCTGCGTGGCCGTAGAGGTCGTTCACTTCCTTGAACTTGTCGAGGTCGAGGCAGAGCACGCAGCAGCTCTGGTGGTCGCTGCGCGCCCGGTCGATGACCTCGTTGAGCCGCCGGCCGAAGCTCACCCGGTTGGGCAGTCCGGTCAGCGCGTCATGGTGGGCGAGGAAGCGGATGTGCTCCTCCGCTTCCTTGCGCGTCGAGACGTCGCGGATGGCGATCGCCCGCTGCCGCACGCCCTGAAACTCGATGTCGTGCGCCACTGCCTCGACCGGGATGCTGCCGCCTGCCACTCGGAGCTGCCCCTCGATGGTGGCATTGGGCGCGCGCTCGAGCGCCTCGCACGCCTCGGCATCGAGGAAGTCCAGCAGCGGCCGGCTGCTGGCATCGGCCTCGGACCCGACGAGCTTCCTGAAACTGTGGTTGGTGGCGCTGATCGTTCCCTGCCGGACGATGACGATACCCTCGACCGCAGCATCGGCCAGCTCGCGCATCCGCACGCTTTCGGCGCTGTGGCGCCGGTCCCTGAGGTCGAGCAGCGTGCCGCCCATGGCGAGCCCGAGGATGAGGATCGAGGCGAGCGAAACCACCAGCCACAGCCAGGCCGGGGTCGCGTCGGCCGCCGAGACGACCGCGAAGCAGTCGGCGAACCCGGCCGCGCCCATGGCGGTGAAATGCATGGCGCAGATGGCGAGGGTCAGCAGCACCGGCGCACCCACCCGGCCGCGTAGCGTCGATGCGCGCGCCAGCCAGAGCGCTGTTGCGCCCAGCGCCATGCCGATGAGGATCGAGAAGGCGACGAGGTTGCCGTCCCATACAATGGCGCCGCCGACGATCACCGCCGCCATGCCGGTGTAGTGCATCGCCGAGATGCCCAACCCGACCACACCCCCGGCGAGGATCGAGTCGCCGGTCGACGTGCCGATCGTGGCGAACCACAGGCCGCCGCCGACGATGGCGATGGCCAGTGACAGCGACGCCAGCGTCGCCGGCAGGTCGTAGCCGACCGCTACTCCAGGGTGAAATGCCAGCATGGCGACGAAGTGGGTCGCCCAGATGCCGAAGCCGACCGAAACCGCCGCCACCGCCAGCCACACCAACTGCAGCTTGCCGGCCGTTCGCCGGGCATGGTGCAGCAGCGATATTCCAGCGAAGGATGAGAGGGCGCACAGCAACGCGGCCACGACGACCAGCGCCATGTCATGGTTGTGCAGTAATGTGTCGATGACGGCCTGCAACAGGCGCCCCTGTATACTTAAGTGCGGCGATAGTTTGCTCCACCAGTGAACATACGATTACCCGCTACGGCGAACCGCAGGGCCTCTGTTGGGTGGGTGAATCAGCCGTCTGGACCACTGCAGGTAGAACTGCGTAGCTGCGCCGCGGGAAGCCGCCAGACCGCTGTGTTTCAGGAACTTTCCCCGTTTCACCGGCAAGAATTTTTCCGCTCGCCAGCAGATTTTCGCTGCCACCCCGCAGAGGGGACGGATCGAGAAGGACTTCCCTATGGCCAAAATCTGCCTCGTGGGCGCCGGCAGCACGGTATTTGCCCAGAACATCCTGAGCGACGTGCTCAGCAACGTCGAACTGCAGGACTCGGAAATCAGCCTGTTCGACATCGATCCCGAGCGGCTGTCGACCTCAGAGACCGTGGCGCGCCGCATCGGCACGACGCTCGGAATTCCGAACCTCAGGGTCACGGCGACGCTCGACCGGCGCGAGGCGCTGCAGGGCGCCGACTTCGTCATCCTGATGATGCAGGTCGGCGGCTATCGCCCCGCCACCGTCACCGATTTCGACGTGCCCAAGAAGTACGGCCTGCGCCAGACCATCGGCGACACGCTCGGCATCGGCGGCATCTTCCGCGCGCTGCGCACCATCCCGGTCATCCTCGACATCATCGATGACATGCGCGAGATCTGCCCCGATGCGCTGCTGATGAACTACGTCAACCCGATGGCGATGAACACCTGGGCGGCGACCAGGGCAGCGCCGGATATCCGCTATGTCGGGCTCTGCCACTCGGTGCAGGAGACCTCGGGTTACCTCGCCCGCAGCCTCGGCGAGGACATCGTCGATATCGACTTCACCTGCGCCGGGCTCAACCACGTCGCCTTCTTTTTGAAGTTCGAGAAGCGGCTGGCCGACGGCTCGCGCGAGGACCTCTATCCGCGGCTCCGCGCCATGGCGGCCGAGGGCGCGTTCCCGCCCGACGACTCGGTGCGTGCCGCGGTGCTGCACCGCTTCGGCCACTTCGTCACCGAGTCCAGCATCCACTTCTCGGAGTACAATTCCTGGTTCATCAAGCCGAACCGCCCGGACCTCATCGAGCGCTACCACGTGCCGCTCGACCAGTATCCAGTGTGGTGCGAGGAGCAGATCGCGGACTGGCACCAGCTGCGCGCCGAGCTCGCCGATCCCGAAAAGCCGTTCGAGGTGGAGCAGAGCAACGAGTATGCTGCGGCGATCATCCACTCGATGGTCACCGGCAAGCCCTCGCTGATCTACGGCAATGTCCGCAACGACCGGCTGATCGACAATCTGGTCGAGGGCTGCGCCGTCGAAGTGCCGTGCCACGTCGATCGCAACGGCATCCAGCCGGTGCGGATGGGCAAGCTCCCGCCGCAGCTCGCCGGCATCATGCGCACCAACGTCAACGTGCAGGAGATGGCAGTCGAAGCCGCCCTCACCGGCAAGCGCGAGGCGATCTACCAAGCCGCCATGCTCGACCCGCACACCGCGGCCGAGCTGTCGCTAGACCAGATCGTCTCACTGACCGACGACCTGATCGCCGCCCACGGCAACCTGCTGCCGGCCTATAGCTGAGCTTGCGCCACCGGCGGTGCAGTGATCCTCCCCCGCGCAGCGGGGGAGGGGGACCGGCGAAGCTGGTAGAGGGGGCGGCCGCAACCACCGGCCTCCCCCACCGCCTCAGCTCCGAAACTGCAACCGATAGTCCCGTGGCGTCATTTCCAGCTCGCGCTGGAAGGCGCTGTAGAACCGGCTCAGCGAGCCATAGCCGCAAGCGAAGGCGATCTCGATGATCGGCCGGTCGGTGTCGGCCAGCATCATCATGGCGTGGCTCAGCCGCTGGCGACGGATGTACTGCGCGATGGTGACGCCGAGCACGCTCTTGAACGCCGCCATGGCGTTGGTCGGGTGCAGTCCGCAGGCCCGCGCGATATCGGCGAGCTGGATATCGCCGGCGAACTCGCGGTTGATAAAACCGGTCATCTTTTGCACCCGGTCGATCAGCCGGTCGTCGGCCTTGGTCTTGGCGGTCACCGCATCGGCGGCAGCGTCGGTCTTGATGCCGGAATGGTCCTCGATCTCGGCCGGGACGCCGTTGAGCGCCAGCCGGCGCAGCCGCAGCCGCACTTCCTCGCGCAGGATCTGGGCCAGCGCCTCGCCGGGCGGCGGGCTCCACTCGGCGGCCCAGCGCTGGAACAGCAGCACGTCCATCGGCTCCGGTTCGGCCAGCGACATCATGCGGCCGTTGAGCACTGCCGTCTTGAACGCCTGCGGCAGTGCCAGCGCCAGGAAATCGGTGAACGGCACATAGGCGCAGACCAAAGGCGCCGGACCATCGACCTTGAACGCCTGGTGCGGCACGCCGGCCCAGAAGCAGTAGGGCCGCCCCGGCCGGATCACCACCCGGTTGCCGTTGAACAGGTAGGTCATCGAGCCGCCGAGCAGGAAATTGAACTCGACATGGTCGTGCCAGTGCGCCGCCGGCATGGCCTCGGCCACCTGGAACTCGGCGAAGAAGTGGTCGCGCGGCAGGTAGTCGCTGTCGTCCTGCGCGGCCGACTTGGCGGCGCGAAAGCGGTTCGGCTTGCGCAGCCGAGCTGGCTTCGACGGCGGTGTGGTGGTCGGAACGTCCATGTACGCAGGCTAGCCGTGCGACCGGGTTTGCGTCCAGAGTTGCACTGGGAAACAGGAAGATATCGCTGCCAACTAGGTAGTTTTGTACGCTTCCCCCATTAATCTCGCTGTCATGGGCCTACCGCTGGACCTTGGCGGGGCGAGCGAGCGTGGGGGGGAAAGAATGCAGAACTGGATGAAGCGTGCGGTTCCCGGAGCGATAGTGCTGGGTGGGTTGCTGTGGGGCTCGACCGCCCTTGCCGATACCGAACTCAAGATGATGCTGTTCGGCGGCCCGGTGGATGTGGCGATCTGGGAGAAGCTGTCGGCCGATTTCGAGGCGAGCCATCCGGGCATCCAGGTGACGGTCGAGGTCAACGACTGGGACTCCTACTGGGAGAAGCTGCGCGTCCTCATCGCCGGCGGCACCGCGCCCGACGTCTTCGCCATGGACGCCTCCAATTACCCCGACTGGCAGGCGCGCGGCGCGCTGATGAAGCTGCAGGCGCTGATCGATGCCGAGCCGGACCTGCTCGCCGATGTCTACCCGGTCTCGCTTGAGGCCTACCAGACGGCGGACGGCTATTACGGCCTGCCGCGCGATTTCCAGACCATCGCGCTGTTCTACAACAAGGACATGTTCGATGTCGCCGGCGTCGCCTATCCCACCGACCAGTGGACTTGGGACGACCTGCGCGCGGCGGCAAAACAGCTCACCAAGGACACCAACGGCGACGGCTCGACCGACCAGTGGGGGTTGTTCGCCGAGCTGATCGACATGGAGGCGTTCTGGAGCAGCGTGCTGTGGTCGCACGGTGCCGATATCGTCGATGTCGCCAACGGCAAGACGCTGATCGGCAGCCCCGAGGCGATGACGGCGTGGAACTTCATCGCCGGCATGGTGCTCGACGACAAGTCGATCCCTACCGCCGAGCAACTCCGACAGTTCGGCGCCGACGGTTTCCAGGCCGGCGTGACGGCGATGGGCGTCAGCGGCCACTGGTCGGTGCCCGACTATGCCCCCGCCGGCTTCCGCTGGGATGTTGCGCCGATGCCCAAGGGGCCGGTGGCGCGGGTCACCAGCGTCAACAGCGCCGGCTTCACCATCGCCTCCACCACCAAGCACCCGGCCGAAGCCTGGGAACTCCTGAAGTTCGCCATCGGTCCGCATGCGCAGGAAGAGCTCGCTGGCATCGGCTTTGCCATCCCGATCCAGAAGTCGATCGCCGAGGGCCCGGCCTTCCTCGAGCAGAAGAGCGCCCCGATCGATCACAAGCTGTTCGTCGATGCCCTCGCCTATGCAAAGGTCAAGCCGGTGTTCCGCGGTTACGAGGAATGGGCCTCGGCCGTCGGCGACTCCCTGCAGATGGCCTGGTCCGGCGCGCTGCCGATCGCCGACGCCATCCAGCAGGCAGTGGATGACGGCGACGCCGTACTCGCCAACGCGCGCTAACGGGCGCGAACTGTCGGCCGGGTAGGGGGACATCACTTGACGGGTAGCCTGAAGCCATTGCGGGGCGAGCGGATCGGCGTAGTGCTGCTGCTCGCGCCCACCCTGATCGGGCTCGCCATCGGCGTGTTCGGCTCGGTCATCGCCACGCTGGTGCTCAGCTTCTTCGACTGGGACCTGCTGTCGCCGATCAGCTTTGCCGGCGTCTCGAACTACGCCAACCTGCCCGGCGACCGCATGTTCAGCGCGTCGCTGGTCAACACCACGCTGTTCTCGCTGCTCTACGTGCCGCTGACGCTCGCCATCGGCTTTGCCGTCGCCTGCCTGATGAACCGGCACATCACAGGCATCTCGCTGCTGCGGGCGCTGTTCTTCCTGCCGGTGGTGTCCTCCCCGACTGCGGTGGGCCTGCTCTGGAGCTGGATCTTCGCGCAGGACCAGGGCGTGCTCAACTCCGCCATCACCGCGCTCGGCGGCGATCCAGTGAGCTGGCTCGGCCCCAAGGTCATCCTCTACTCGGTGGTGATCGTGAACGTCTGGGGCGCCATCGGCGAGGGGATGATCGTCTTCCTCGCCGGCCTCCAGGCGATCCCCCGTGAACTCTACGAAGCCGCCAAGGTCGATGGCGCCAACCCCTGGCAACGGCTCATTCACGTGACGCTGCCCTCGATGGTGCCGAGCCTGTTCTTCCAGGGCGTGCTCTCGACCATCCACGCCTTCCAGGCCTTCGACTACATCTACATGCTCACCCGGCTGTCGAATGGCAACTCCACCTTCCCGACGCTGGTGTTCTCGCTCTACCGCACCGGTTTCCGCTTCTTTCGCATGGGTGACGCGGCGGCGCAGGCGGTGGTGCTCACCGCCATCATCGCGGTGTTCACGCTGGTCTACTTCCGCATTCAGAAAAAGCTCGGAGCCGAAGCATGAGCCGCCGCGCCGAGGAGCTCCGCGGCAACATCGCTGCCGTTACCCTGCTGCTGGCGGGCGGCATTATCATGGTGGCGCCGTTCATCTGGATGCTGTCGACCTCGCTGAAGCTGCCGGCCGACCAGTATTCCCGCACCTTGCTGCCGCCGGTGCTGACGCTCGACAACTACCGCGAGATCTGGAGCATCATCCCGCTGCAGACCATGCTGTGGAACAGCCTCAAGATCGCGGCCATCGCCACGGCGGGGCAACTGCTCACCTGCTCGATGGCGGCCTTCGTCTTCGCCGTCACCCGCTTCCGCGGCCGCGATGTCCTGTTCTTCCTGTTGCTGCTGACGCTGATGGTGCCCACGCAGATCACCACCATCCCGCAGTTCATCCTGTTCAAGTGGTTCGGGCTCTACGGCACGCAGGTGCCGATGTACCTGCCGAGTTTCCTCGGCGGCGCGTTCGGCACGTTCCTGCTGCGCCAGTACTTCAAGACCATCCCGATCGAGCTCGCTGAAGCGGCGCGCATCGATGGGGCGAGCCTCCTCACCATCTACTGGAACATCTACCTGCCGCTGGCGAAACCGGCGCTCGCCGCCTTCGGTGTGTTCGCCTTCATGTTCTCGTGGAACGACCTGTTCACGGCGCTGATCTACCTGCCCAGCGACATGCAGACCACCACGCTGCCCGTCGGCCTCGCGCTGTTCCAGCAGCAGTACGGGGGCAAGTGGACGCTGATGATGGCAGCTGTGCTGATCAGCGTCGCGCCGATCATCATCGCCTTCCTGATTGCCCAGAAGCAGTTCATCCAGGGCATTTCGATGTCGGGGCTGAAGTAGCCCCCTACGAGAGGCGTATGGAACGCCGGGGCCGACTCGCTAGTTCTGCAGCGGGGCTCTCTGGAGCAGTTATGACGCAGCGCACTTTCGGGCCGGAGCAGCGCGCCGGCAAATGGTACTTCTACGCCTACATCGACGGCCAGCAGGCCGAATGGGGCCCATACTCGAGCGAGGAATTCGCCAAAGGAGCCAAAGACGCGATCGAGCGGCGCCTGGGCGAGGAGGCGGACGACGACCCGGAGCCGGAGCCCCAGGCTGTCGCGCCGAACGGCGAATAGCTAGGCCGCGGCCGGCGTCGGCTCGCCCAGCGACAGCATCAGCCGGTTGGCCCAGTTGAAGAACGCTGCGCTCTGGATCAGGTCGGCGATCGCGAGGTCATCTAGCCCCGCGTCCTTCAGTTCGCCGATCTCCTTCGCACCGAACGCCGACGGCGTTTCGGTCAGGGCCACCGAGGCAGCGACCAGCGTGTTCCAGCGGTCGCCGAGATCGACCTCGACGCCATCGTCGAGCAGCCGCTGCACGTCATCGCCCCGCTTCGAGTAGGTCGAGGCGAAACGGGCATGCACCGAGGCGCAGAAGATGCAGCCGTTGGAGCGCGAGGTCGCTGCCGCCGAGAGCTCACGCTCGGCGCGCGGCAGGCCGGCATCGGGGTTGTAGAAGATGTCCTTGTCGGTCCGCGTCCGCGCCCCGAGGATGTCGGGGTCGCGGGCCAGCAGCATGAAATAGGGCGACTTGGCGCGCGACGCTTCGGTCAGCCCCTCCCAGTGCCGGTCGGTCAGCTCGGACTCTTCCAGCGGCTGCAGCCAGGGGGCCCAGCCGATCTGTTCCTGGGTGAACACGACCGGGCGGTCGGCAAGGTCGTAGGTGATGGTCTTGTCGGTCATGTCTGGCCTCAGGCTGCAGCGACGGGGCTGATCGGGGTGGTGGCGTAGCCGACATTGGCTTCGCGCTGCGCCACGGCGAGGGCGCGAAGCCCGACCACGACGCGGATCTGGAAGGCGAGGAACGCCACCAATTGCGAGATCGTCACGATCTCGGTGGTCGACCAGCCGGCATCGAGCAAGGCCTGCAGCGCTTCGGAGCTTGAATCGCGCGGGCGAAACACCAGGAGGTGTGCATGCTCCAGTGCGGCCGACAGCCGCTCGCCCAGCACCCGGCGATTGCCGTCGGCGACGCGATGCTGGATGCCCAGCGCATTCTCGGCGCTCAGCGGCCCGTCGGGGTAGCGGCCATAAGGGCCGCTGGTCTCGCCTCGGCGCACTTCATCACCGATGGCAGCAACGAAGTTGGGCTCGGCGAGCGCAAACAGCTGGTTGCCGTAGAACTTGGCCGTTTCGGCATCGCGGTGCAGGCCTGCAACGAAGGCGGCCAGCGCGAAACGCTCGCTCAGCGACACGGTGCCCGGGTCGGCCGGCGTGAACAGCGCCTCGTAGCTCTTCTGCGCGTTGTCGCGGGCGGTCGGCCTGCCGTTGCGCACCTCGTCGAGCGCGCTGCCGGGAACAACGCCCACCAGCTGGTCGATCACGTCCTTGCTCTTGTCACTCATCTCAATGTCCTTTCGAGAGCTATCAGCGAACCACGCTCAGGCGTGGCGAATGCGGCTTGTCGGCCTTGGACCAGCCGAGGGTCGGCGCGACCTTGTCGGCGATCAGTTCGATCGAGCGCAGCACCAGCTCGTGCGGCGGATCGACCGAGTGCACCTGGAAGACGATGTCGGTGACGCGCGGCAGCGTGGTGTCGCGATGGAGGCTCTCCAGCACGTCGTCGACCGTCCCGACATGCGTGTCGGTGGCGGCGATCAGGTAGTCGAGATCGTCGCTGTCGAAGCGGTGGCCGCCCTTGGCGAGGCCGATGGCGGCCTTCTTTAGGCCGACCGCGGCGTAGCGGCGGGCCTCCTCGCGGTTGTCGGCGACGAACAGGGTTCGCGAAGCGACTATGCGCGGCGCGATCTCGCGCGGCAGGTGCTCGAAATAGCCATCGATGATCGGGTGCTGCAGGTCGGGCAGCGTCGCCCGGGGGTTGTCGGCGGGACGCGGCTGGGTGCGCGACAGCATCAGCCCGTCGCCTGCCTTGCCGGCCCGGATGCCGCCGGCCACCGAGAAGGTTGCCTGCCAGAAGCGCTCGAGCAGTTGCGGCGCCGCGGGATACAGCTTGACGTCGCCGACGATCGGCGAGCCCGAGAGCGCCGTGCGGAAGGTCGCGAGGTGCTGCTCGTAGATGGCGCCCTTGTCCTTCACGTCAAAGCCGAACGCCGTGAACGAATCCGGCGTGCCGCCCGAACCGGTGCCGAGCTCCAGCCGGCCGCTGGACAGCAGGTCGAGCACCGCCGCATCCTCGGCGGCGCGGATGGCATTCTCGAGCGGCAGCGTGATGATGCCGGTACCGAGCCGGATGCGGGAAGTGCGCGAGGCGACATAGGACAGGAACACCAGCGGCGAAGGCAGGCCGCCTTCATCGCGATGGAAATGGTGTTGCGCCACCCAGGCACTGTCGAAGCCGTTGGCCTCGGCATGGACGATCTGCGTCGCGGCGTTGTGGTAGCGCTCGCCGGCGCTGGTGTCGTCGAGCAACCGCGTGAAGAAGCCGAGGCGCTTGGGCAGTGAAGGTTCAGACATTGGCGTGGCTCCGTTGGCCGGGAATGGCGTCGATCAGTTCGCGCGTGTAGGGGTTCTGCGGGTTACGGAAGACCTCGGCGACCGGCCCCGCTTCCACCTGCCTGCCGTTCTGCAGCACCGACACGGTGTCCGAGATCTGCCGCACCACGGCGAGGTCGTGCGAGACGAAGAGGTAGGTGAGGCCGCGCTCCTTCTGCAGCTCGTCGAGCAGCTTCAGGATCTGCGCCTGCACCGTCACGTCGAGCGCCGACACCGCCTCATCGAGCACCACCACCTCGGGATCGAGGATGAGCGCGCGGGCGATGGCGACCCGCTGCCGCTGCCCGCCGGAGAGCGCTCGCGGCCGGCGCTGGCGCAACGCCTCGGGCAGGCCCACCCGCTCGAGCAGGTTGTTGACCTTGTTCGCCCGCCCGGCCGCATCGAGGCGGCCGAAATTGCGCAGCGGTTCCTCGACGATCGAGAACACCGTCTGGCGCGGATCGAGCGAGGAGAACGGGTTCTGGTAGACCAGCTGGATCTTCTGCCGGAACTGCCGCAACGCATCGCCCCTGAGCGACGCGATATCGGTGCCGGCAATGCTGATCCGCCCAGAGGTGGGACGGCCGAAGCCGACCACATCGCGCACCGTGGTGGTCTTCCCCGACCCGGACTCGCCGACGATCGCGTGAGTGGTGCCACGCCGCACCGCGAACGAGATGTCGTCGACGGCGCGAAAGTTCTTCCGGCCCGCCACGTCGAAATCATGCACCAGCTGCTCCACCACGATGGCATCGCCATCGCCGGCGCCGCGACCATCGCGGAACGCCGCGACCGACAGCGAGGGCGCATCGGCGAGCAGTTGCCGGGCATAGGCGCTCTGCGGCGCCGCCAGCAGCTTGCGGGCTACGCCGGTTTCCTGGATGCGGCCGCCCTGCAGCACGACGATACGATCGGCCCGGTCGGCGGCGACGCCGAGATCGTGCGTCACCAGCAGCACGGCGGTGCCGGACTCGCGGCGCAACTCGTCGATCAGGTCGAGGATGCGGCGCTGCACCGTCACGTCGAGCGCGCTGGTCGGTTCGTCCGCAATGATCAGCTGCGGCTTCAGCGCGATGGCGATGGCGATCAGCACGCGCTGCTTCATGCCGCCCGAGAGTTCGTGCGGATACTGCCGTGCCCGGAGTTCGGGATCGGAGAGGCCCACACGGGCCAGTAGTTCGATCACGCGGGCCTCGATGGCCTTGCTGTCGCGCTCGCCGTGGATGCGGAGGATTTCGCCGACCTGCGCGCCGACCGTCTTCACCGGGTTCAGCGACGAAGTCGGGTCCTGCGGGATGAGGCTGATCTGCTTGCCACGGATCGCGTCGAAGCGCTTGCCGGTCCAGTGGGCGATATCCTTGCCGTTGAGCCGGATGGCGCCGTGGTCGATGCGGCCGTTCTCGGGCAGGAGCCCGATCACCGCCTGCGCCGTGGTGGTCTTGCCCGAACCGGACTCGCCGACCAGCGCCACCACCTCGCCCGGCTCGACCGTGAAGCTCACGTCGTGGGTCACGCGGGTGTGCCGGTCGCCTTCCTTGTAGGCGACCGAGAGGTTCTCGACTGAGAGAAGCGGCGTGCTCATCGGCCGGCCTTTCCCAGCGACTGGCTGATCCGGTTGGCCGACAGCACCACCAGCACGACGACGAGGCCCGGGGCGGTGGTCAGCCACCAGGCGGTCGAGATGTAGTTGCGGCCTTCGGCGATCAGGAGGCCCCATTCCGGCGTCGGCGGCGGCGCGCCATAGCCGAGGAAGCCGAGGGTGGAGATGGCGAGGATGGCGCCGCCGAACTGCAGCGCGGCCAAGGCCAGCACCGAGGTCAGCGAGTTGGGCAACACATGTCGCCACAGCACCGACAGGAACGTGCCGCCGCTGCCGAACGCCGCCTCGACATATTCCGAGCGCCGCACCCGCACCACTTCGGAGCGCGACAGCCGCGCGAAGCCGGCGACCGAGGTGATGCCGACCGCGATCGCGGCATTCACCGTGCCGAAGCCGAGGAGGATGATGATCGACAGCATCAGCAGGAGGCCGGGGATCGACAGCAGCACGTCGACGACGCGCATCACCGCCTCCTCGACCAACCCGCCCACCGAACCCGCAACCAGCCCGAGCGAGGTGCCGACCACCAGCCCGACGACCACGGCAACGAAGGCGCCGGTCAGCGAGTGCACGGCGCCATAGACGATGCGGGCGAACAGGTCGCGGCCCAGCGCGTCGGTACCGAGAATGTGCAGCAGGCTCGGCGCCTTCAGTTTCTCCGCCGGCACGCCCTGCACCGGGTTGAAGCTGGTGAACAGCGACGGCGCCACGGCGAACAGGATCACCAGCGCGATGATCACCCAGGCCAGCACGAGGCTCGGCGAGACGCCACGCAGCCGCTGCAGCAGGGCGTTGCTCGAGGCGCCGCGCGGCTTGGCGACGAGGATGTCGGTGGATCCGATGCTGGTCATGCTGGTGCACCCTTCAGGCGGCGGAGGCGGGGATCGAAAACCGGGTAGAGCAGGTCGACGACGAGGTTCACCGCGACGAAACAGAGGGCGGAGAAGACCACGATCGCCTGGATCACCGAGGTGTCCTGGAAGCGCACCGACCGCTCGGTCAGCCCACCGATGCCGTTGAGGCCGAACACCGTCTCGGTGATCACCGCGCCCGCCAGCAGCTCGCCGAACAGGATGCCGGCAATGGTCAGCGTCGGCAGCAGGGCGTTCTTCACCACATGCCGCCACAGCACCCAGCTGGGCGAGGCGCCCTTGGCCCGTGCCACGGCGACGAACGGCTGGGTCGAAACCTCGTCGATGTTGCGGATGAGGATCTGTGCCAGCGGCGCCGAGATCGGGATCGCCAGCGTGATCACCGGCAGGATCAGCCCCTCGATCTCGCCGGGGTTGATCACCGAGATCCATTTGAGCCGGAACGAGAAGATCTGGATCAGCATGATGCCGAGCCAGAACACCGGCAGCGACACGAACAGCGCAGGGATCGACTGGATCGCCGTCCGCAGCCAGGCGAACGGCGCCAGCGTCGCGAGGAAGGCGAGACCCAGTGCGATGACCACCGCGAGGGTGAAGCCGAGGCTAGCGAGCCGCGCCGTGGCCGGCAGGTTGGCCAGAAGTTCATGCGCGACCGGCACGCTTCCCACCACCGAGTAGCCGAAGTTACCCGTAAGAAAGTTGCCCAGCGCCTGCAGGTACTGCTGCCAGAGCGGGCTGTCGACACCATAGGCATCGCGCAACGCGGCAATCTGGTCCGGGCTGAGACCGAGGTCCGGGCTCTGGAACTTGATCAGGATCGCATCACCCGGCAGCGCCTGCAGCAGCAGGAACGAAGCGGTGAAGGCGATCCACAGGACGAGCAGCGCCTGCCCGACACGGCCGATGATGTAGCGCGACATTTGGAGAGGCTCCGGTTTGCTTTAGCGCCACGGGCGCGGGGCTCTCAGTGTTCCTCACCCGCAAAGCGGGGGAGGGGGACCAGACGAAGTCTGGTGGAGGGGGCGACCACGCGCACCGAGCTTCCCGCTGCCCCCTCCACCGCCTGCGGCGGTCCCCCTCCCCCGTTGCACGGGGGAGGATCACGGAGGGGCCGGTGCGCCGTCAGTGGGCAGCGAGCCAGACGTTGTAGAAGCTCGGGCGGCCGACCGCCTCGAAGCCCAGCCCGTGTACGTAGGGCGCCGTCGCAAAGGCCTGCGGCTCCTCGAAGAACGGGATGATGTAGGCCTGGTCGAGCACGTAGCCCTGGATCTCGCCGGCAATGGCGAGGCGCTTGGCCCGGTCGGTTT
>JAESFN010000256.1_pt1 | contig 67680 bp, 63 predicted proteins | sample 9269411 | NCBI WGS metagenome assembly JAESFN01 (sample SAMN14505399, study PRJNA617100) | algae metagenome | isolation source: Iphinoe sp. HA4291-MV1 and co-occurring heterotrophs from trail next to... | place: USA: Maunawili Falls, Hawaii | collected 2009-07-25
CAGCTCGACCCAGCGCGCCAGCTGCCCGTCCGTCGCCAGCTGCTCCGGGTCGACGTGCACCCACCCGCGCATCGTCCGGCCGCGCATGTCCATCGGGTCGGCTTCGCCCGACTCGATCAGCGCGTCCGCCGTGTCCGGGTCGGTCCGCACCATCATCCCGGCGCGCGAGCTGGCGGTGACCGTCATGTTGCCGTGCAGCAGGAAGGCCAGCCCGCCGAACATCCGCCGCTCGGTCAGGCCGGGTTCCGCTCCGATCACCTCGCGGATCCGGTCCGCCAGATCCTGGTCGAAGGCCACCGCCGAACGGTAGCCGGTGGCCGCCGCCCGCGGTCAGCGGATGGGTGGTGTGTGGCCGTAGGGCGGGGCCTGGATCTGCAGACCGTCCGGGGCCACCAGCCGGCCGTCCGGGGTGGCGTGCGCTCCGGTGGCGGAGGTGGCGATGGGGATGCCGGTGCCCGCGCAGGCCTGGTCGGTGCCCGGGCCGCACTCGCCGTGCAGGAAGTACGGGCGGGAGAGCACGTCGGCCGGGAAGTCGTGGCTGTGGATCGTCACGAACTGCAGCGGCAGGTGGTAGCAGACCACCGCGATCGTGTTGATCATGCCGATCACGGCCAGGGTGCGGAGCAGGTTCTTCCGGCCCTGGTCCACCCGCATGTTCTCCAGGCCGCGTTCGACGACGGTCTCGCCCCGGTCGTTGCGGAAGTGCCGGATCATCGACCAGCCGCACCACATGGCGTACATGAAGAAGCCCTCGTAGAGCGGGTACTGGTAGTAGGTGCCGGCGAACAGGGTCAGCTCGGGGATGGCGTTGGCGTAGCTCCACCAGCCGGCGGCCATCATCGGGATCTCGAAGAGCATGTCGAACACGACCATCACCGGCAGCATGATCAGCGCGAGGCCGATCTTCCCGATCCGGGGCCAGCGGGCCTGCACCCGGCGCATCAGCGCGCAGGCCACCAGCACCCCGGCGGTCAGCCCGCCGGCGTAGAGGCCGAGCAGCCCGATGGGTTCGACGTAGTGGGTGGACCAGTTGGTGCCCAGGGATCCGGGGATCTGGCACTGCGGGCAGCCGAGGTTGAAGGCGCCGGAGTTGTAGATGTAGAGCGGGCGCAGGTAGGTGGCCCAGGAGTCGGAGGTGGCCCACATGGTGAAGAAGCCGATGACCAGGGCGCCGTCGAAGGTGACGATGCGTTCGCGGCGCCACGGCTTCCAGAACAGGAAGTAGAACGCGGTCAGGCCGGCGGCCCAGTAGAAGATCTGGCTGATGGTCAGGGTGATGTTCATCCAGTCCGGGACCTGGTCGGCGCCGATCTTGTTCGGCACCAGTCGGCCGCGCAGCAGCGCGGTGCCCCACAGGGTGACCATCAGGGCCAGGAACCCGGCGCCGATCCCGGCCCAGATCTGGATCGGCTTGGCCCGCCGGGGCGCGGTCGCCGACTTCGGGGGCCCGCCGGGTGTCGTGGGCAGGGTGGTGGTCATCCGATCCTCCAGAGGGCTACGTGGCGGCACCTTCGAGTTCGGTGGAGGCGGCGCCGGCCGGGCGGCGGGCGGCGCGCAACCAGTGGACGCTGCAGGCGACGATCCAGCCGAGCTGGCTGCCGTAGGCGAGGTAGGCGACCAGGATGCCCTGGTTGGAGGACCACCAGATGCCGCTGGGCTGGTACGGGGTGCCCAGGTAGAAGAACTGGCAGAGGCCGGTGACGATGGCGAACCGGCCCAGCCAGCGGGGCAGGGTGCCGGGCCCGAACCTCAGGATGATCAGCGCGATGGCGAAGAACATCCCGGCCCAGACCGGGGCGCTGGCCGAGACCGGCAGGATGAACAGGTCGGCGTTGTACTGCGACACGGCCGGGTCGGTCTCACCGGCGCGGAAGGCCACGCCGAGGACGCCGCCGACCCAGATGATCGGGGCGACCAGGAATGCGACCGCGCCGAAGGTGAACAGGTTGGTGACCGTGCCGTCGCCGCCCTCGGTCCGGCCCAGCACCGCGCGTAGCCGGCTGAGGAACACCACCAGCGGCAGCAGGGCCAGCGCCCAGGTGGTGCCGGCGGTCAGCTGCTCGGTGCGGTGCTTGGCGTAGAAGGTGGCGATCTCGGTCGCGGAGGCGTCGGTGTCCGGGGTCTCGCCGAACGTGGTGAACACGTTGGTCTGCCAGAACACGATCCAGGCGATCAGCATCAGGGCGATGTAGCCGAACCCGCCCCACGCGCCGAGCCGGTTGAGCCGCCGTTCGTCCATGCCGGGTCCTCCGCTGTCGGGTCAGTTCGTGCCGTGCGGGACGAGCGTCGGGAGGACCGCGCCCGGCGGTACGACCAGCTCGCCGGACGGGCCGACGTGGATCTCGCTGCCGCCGCGGGGGCTGGCCACGTTCTTGCCGCCGCAGGGGTAGGTGGTGCCCTCGCCGCACATGCCGTGGGTCATGTACGAGCGGCTCTGCAGGTCGGCCGGCCAGGCGTCGATGTGGTGCTGGACGGCGTTGACCCAGACGTTGTTGCCGACCAGGAAGATCAGGTTGAGCATCCCGGCCAGGGCCAGGAACCGCAGCCACTGCTTGCCGCCGGGCCGGATGGCCAGCTTGTCCACCCCGCGCTCGACCACGGTCTGCCCCCGGTCGTTGCGGTAGTAGATCAACGCCGTCCAGCCCAGGAACAGCATCGCGGCCAGGATCGGCTCGTAGAGCGGGAACCGGTAGTGGGTGTCGTCGAAGATGGTCCAGGAGTTGTGCGTGCCGGCGTAGGCGTAGGCGCCGGTGAGCACCCACTGGAACTCCACGATGAAGTCGGCGATCAGCAGGAAGCCGAAGTACAGCGTCCACATCACGCCGTCCCGCAGGCCCGGCCAGCGGCCCTTCACCCGCTTGAGCAGCCACACCATCAGCAGGCAGCCGGCGAAGGACAGGAAGGCGTAGAACCCGAGGTCCCAGATCAGCGGCTCGGCGAACTCAGCTCCGTTCGGCGAGCCCCAGCCGGGGATGCGCTCAGCCCAGCCGCCCAGGTTGAGGAAGTAGGCGTTGTAGGTGAACCCGGTGGTCAGGTAGTTGTACAGCGGGTCCTGCCACCACACCGTGACGAAGGCCAGGAACAGCAGCCCCTCGAAGCCGATCCGGCCGTCCCGGAGCTTCGGCCGGATCAGCGCGAACCAGATGCAGCCCAGGATGCCCAGCCCGAAGATCACCTCGTTGACCCGGACGGCGATCTTCGCGTAGGTCGGCACCGGGGTGACGCCGGTGCCCACCACGTGGGCGTCGAAGAGCAGCCACCCGCCCTGCACGTAGACCGCGAGGGCGACGAAGACGGCGCCGACCGCCGCCCACCACAGGATCGGTGGGGTCGGGCGGGCCGGGGCGCCGGTCCCGGCCATCGCGCGGCTCGCGGGACGTTCGGCCTGGGTGGTCACGCGGAGCCTCGCCGCCGACCGCAACTCGGAACGCCAGACATTGGTCGTGCCCCCACTGCATCGTCGGGAGAAACCGGGCCGAGCACGGCCCTGCGATCCGGCCGCCGATCTCGGAGGCTACGGACAAAAATCGGAATCCGTCAACCGTTCCCCGTCCACCGTTTCTGGTAGCGTCGAGTGATCACGGACTCTGGTGAGGGAGCCGACACGCGATGCCGCAGCGCACCCCGGGACGGACGAGCACCCAAGGCGATGTCCGGGAAGCGATCGTGGTCGCGGCGCGGGAATGCTTTGCCCGCTTCGGGGTCGACAAGACGACGATCGAGGACATCACCCGCGCGGCGAAGGTCTCGAGATCGGCGCTCTACAAGGTCTTCTACAGCCGCGAAGAGATCATCCAGGCGGTCATCTTCGAGCGGGCCACCGAGCTCGTCGAGGTGTTCAAGACCGTCCGCGACGCCATGACCTCGTTCGCCGAGGCCCTCGTCGAGGTGTCGTTGGTGATCATCCATGCCGGCCGACGTGATCCCGAGCTGAACAACCTGATCAACACGCACGCCGGTACCAACCTGCACGACCTGCTCGCGGGGCCACGCCCGCACATCCACCTCTACGTGTTCGAGTTCTGGAAGCCCCTGCTGGAGCAGGCCCGGGCCGAGGGGGCCCTCCGCGAGGACGTCACCGACGACGAGGCCGTCGAGTGGCTGATCAACGTGTGGATGCCGATCATCCTCAACCAGGAGATCGCGGAGGACGCCGAGCGGCGAATCCTCTCCAAGTTCCTGCTGCCGTCGCTACTGGCCTGACCGGCGGTGCCCCTCGCCGCTCGAGTCAGCAGTGCGCGCGGGCGTCCTCGATGATCCGGCGGGCGGCGGTGCCGTGCGCGGCCTCCTTGTGCAGCAGGTCGAACAGCGCCACGTAGCGCCCGATCTCCTGCGGTCGGGTCACCTTGATCGCGGCGGTGGGGGTCTCCAGAGCGACGGCGTTGTCGTCGAAGATCCAGAAGCCGATGGTGGACAGTGCCTGGCGTTGCGCGTCGGCGGGGATGACGCTCACGGTGATGTTGCGGCGTCGCTGCAGGTCGAGCAGGTGGGTGAGTTGGTCGGCGTGCTCGGCGGGATCGGTCCGACGAGTGTGCAACGCCTGCTCGCCGAGGACGACGGTGATGTGCCGGTGTGGCTGGAGCACGAGGGCGGTGCGCCGCTGCCGGTCGGCGACTGCGGCCTCGGTGTCGTCGGGCGCGTTGAGGAATCCGTACCAGAACTTGAGCATCGCGCGGTAATAGGCCTCGGTCTGGAAGATGCCGGGCATCACCAGCGGCTCGTGAATCCGGAACCGCTGGATGCGGCGATAGGTGGCCAGCGAGTGCAGCTCGCCAAGGTGCTTCATTCCGGCCCGGGACAGGCGGGACCACTCTTGGTAGGCGCTCTCCACCGCCTCGGCGGTGGCGAGCAGCTCGGGGATGTCGGCTTCCGCTCGGCAGACTGTGCACCAGTCGCGGATGTTCCGCTCGGTGGGGGGTTGGCCGCCGTTCTCGATCCGGCTGACCCGGGTTCCGTGCTGGCCGGTGGCCTCGGCGACGGCCTGTTGCGTCAGCCCCGCTTTCCGGCGGAGCTGACGCAACCGTTGGCCGAGCGCCCGGCGGGCCTCGGCGGCCGTACTAGTCGGATCGGCGCGTGACAATCGGTTCGGCCAGCTTCCATACGTCCTCGAACACGTCTCGGCAAGCCTTCACTACTTCGGGATCGTCGGTGATCTCGCATGACGTGTTCAGGCCCGAGCCTGCGTAGTGCAGGTAGAACACCAGCGCATCATCGAAGACGTAGAAGTCGCCGCTGCCCGGCAGCCATACGTCGGTCAACCGCTGGCGCGAGATGTGGTAGTTCTCCTCGCCTGCCTCGATGAATGCGCCGACGTGATCGTTGACCCAGCGTTGGTATTCGCTGACCGGCTCGGAGGCCACCCGCAGTCGCCGGCATCGTCGACCAGCCGCGCGGTGGCCCCGCAGCATGTCGAAGTACCACTCGCACCAGGCCAGGTCGTCCGGTTCGCCGCGTCGCCATTTGGCCAGGTGCGGCAGCTCGGTCTCGGTGCCGTAGGCGTCCCGGGTCTCCAGGTGCACGAACGACGACGAGATGCCCTTGGCCAACTCGCCCAGCTCGTCGAGCGTCGCGGGTCGCCTCACCGAGGCTGGGTGAAGAACGGGATCATCCGGTCCGGGATCTCCACACAGCTCTCGCCGGCCGGGATGTTCATCGCGGCCAGGGTCTCCGGGTCGTCGACCACCCAGCCCTGCACCACCCAGGAGTCGCGGTCCGTGCGGTACAGCGTCGGCGAGCCGAGTGGTTCCGACTCGGGATCCTTCGCCACCAGTGTGAGTCGCATCGTTACCCCCGATTTGAGACTTGCCCAGGCGATCTGCCCCTCTGGACTATGACGGGCTGACCTTTGAATAGTCAAGCTGCAGATTTCTGCAAACTGCTGTTCAGCAGTAGAGCGGTTGGTGTGTGATCGGCGCATCGGCACGGCGGATCCGCGATGGGGGAACGGCATGATCACGGCGGCATCGGCGGGCGAGGACCGCCGATCGGACAGCGAACGGGTGCTCGTCGGGGTCGCGCACGTTCTCGCGGACGGTGACCCCCGGGTGTGGCGCCGGTTGATCGAGGACCACGTGTCCGACGGGTCCGGCCGGTGCCGGGCGTGCCGGATCCACGGCGTCGGCGGGCCGCACTGGCCGTGCACGCTGCGCACCGTCGCGGAGGCGGCCCGGGAGATCGCCGGTCGGACATGACCGATGCTCAGTGTTGTTCGGCCAGGCGGTGGAAGGTGAGCCGGCCGCCGTCGTCCGCGCCGCTCGCGGTCTCGGCGAGCTGGTAGTCGCCGGCCTGGAAGCGCACCGTGGCGCCGGTGAACTCGGCCGGGACCGGAGCCACCGCCCGCTGGGTGACGCCGTCCCGGGTCGCGGTGAAGAGCATGGTGCCGTCGCCGGTGTCGCCGATGGTGAAGTCGAACCGGTCGCCGACCCGCAGCCCGTCCAGCAGCGGGTAGTTGATGACGTCGTCACCGTCCTGGACCTGCTTGACCGCGACCCGCAGCCGCCCCTTCTGGTACCGGACCATCACGTAGGCCACCGACTTGATGTCCTCCGCGCCGTGGATCTGGCCGACGATGATGCCCCGACCGTCGGCCGGCTCCTGGTGCAGGGTCACCGAGGCGGAGAGGGTGTGCACGCCCCGGCCGGCGGCGAAGGTGGTCAGGCTGTTCAGCTCGGTGCGGGCGTGGTCGGAGTTGGCGGTGGTCGCCCCGTCGGCCGGGGCCCAGAACCCGAGCCCGCCGTCGGGGGTGGTGGTCAGGAAGGGGGCGGTGGTGGTGGCCGGTTCGACCGTGGTCGCCTCGCCGTCCTCGTTCGCCACCGGGACGCTCAGCTTCCAGCCGCTGAGGTCGATCGGGACGGCGGCCGGCTCCGGCGTCGGGAGTTCGGGCGCCGGCGGGACGTACGGCCGGGCGGGGGAGTCCGGCAGGGCGCCCACCGGGACCGACGGTCCGTCCATGACGAAGGCGGTGCCGGCACCGGCTCCGAAGAGCAGCGCCATGACCAGCACGATGACCGAGCCGGTCGGTCCGGGCCGGGTGGGAATCGAGGGACGCTGCTTGTACATGGTGATCCTCACCGGGTCGAGCCGACAGGAGGGAGGTGGCCGGTGGCGGCCGGGTGGACATAACCGGGCGGAGGCCCGTACGGCGGAGGCGCGAACGGGGGCGGGCTGACCCGGCGCCGCCGGTCGACGGTCTCCAGCCACAGCGCGAGCAGCACGAACAGCACGCCGAACGCCCCGATCCAGTTGAACGGCGCCGGGCTGATCGTGTTCGCGCCGACCAGGGTCACCGCCCCGCGCAGCGACTGGCGGGCCCGGATCCGGGAACCGGTGACGCTGGCCGTGGAGGTCGGATCGGCCTTGACCCCGGACCCGGTGGCCAGCACGTCCACCACGTCGGCGGACAGGGTCGCGCCCGGGCCGACGTGCACACCGTGGGCCACGCCGGTGATCCGGGTGCCGGTCATCCGGGCGGGCGCCCGCACGCTGAGCCCGGTCCGGCTGTCCGAGACCGAGCCGCCGGTGATGGTGGTGCCCGTCCCGGCGGTGGTGATCCCGTCCCGGGCGGCGTCGGTCACCGTGACGTTCTCCAGGGTGACCGCGCTGGTCCCCCGGGCGATGGCGATGCCGTCGCGGCCACCGCTGATCCGACCCGCCCGCACCTGGGTGCCGATGCTGCGCACCCCGTTGACCAGGATCCCGGTCGGCGCGGCGTCGACCGTCGCGTTGCTCACCACGGCGCCGTTCGTGCTGGTCAGCCGGATACCGCCGGCGCGGTCACCGGAGCTGGAGAGATCGGCGAGGGTCGGGCGCTGCTGCCCGACGACGGCGAAGCCGAACAGCGCGTTGGCCGAGGTGGCGACCCCGGAGAGCGTCCGGTCGGGGGTCGCTCCGGTGACCAGCACACCGTTGCGGCCGTTCTTCTCCGACCGGACACCGCGCAGCGCGGTGTTGACGTCGCTGCGCAGCAGCAGGCCGTCGTGCAGCGAGCCGAGCACGGTGACGGTGTCCAACCGGACGTCGCGGGAGGCGGAGAGCTTGACCCCGACCGAGTTCGAGAGCAGCTGGGTGCGGCTGACCGAGCCGGTGCTCCCCGGGCCGAACACCACCGCCGCGTGTGCCGAGGGACCGCCGGCCAGCGGCGAGGTGCCGAGGTCGTGCACGGTCGAGTCGGCGATGTCCAGGGTGGCGCCGGCGCCCGCGACGAAGGACGGGCGGCCGGCCGCCGTGGTCGGCGCCGGCTGGTCGCCGGGCCGGTCGCGGTCGAACGACCCGACGTTCACGTTGTGCACGGCTACCCGGCCCCGGCCGACCCAGATCGTCGCCGCCTTCGCCGGGTCGGCGCTCCCGGCCAGCCGCAGCCGGCGTACGCCGATGTCCAGCGTGGTACCCGCCCCGACCACCAGGGTGGCGGACAGGGTGGCGGTGCCGTCGGCGTCGACGACCAGCCAGTCCGGCGGCAGCAGCCGGGCCAGGTCGGGCAGGCCCAGCTCCGGCCCGGGCGGCCGGGGGATCCGCCGGACCAGCCGGCCGCCGCCGACCTGGTCGACGTTGCGGGCGCGCACGATCACCAGCTGGGCCGGCCGTCCCCGCCGCTGCCAGATCGCGTCGACCGACGCGGCGGCGGCCTCCAGGTGGCGCTGGCGGATGGCGGCCAGCTGGGCCCGGTGCTCGGCCTTGGTACGGGCGCGCGCGGCCTGCCGCTCGGCCCGCCGCAGGGCGGCCCCGTCCGGCTCGGCGTCGGCGTCCGCCGGGGGTTCCGGCGCGTCGGCGTCGTCGGCCAGCGGCTCGTCCTCGGCGACCGTGACGACCGGCGCCTCGACCGGCTCCGGCGTGCCGGTGCCGGCGGCCGGGGCGGCCAGCAGGCCCCCGACCAGGAGCACCGCCAGCACGGCGGCGGCGCCCGGGAACCACGGCCGTCCCGGCTGCGCCGCCGGGACGGGGGCGGGGTACGGATACGGGACGGGGGCCGGGTAGCCGACGGGGGCGCCGGTCCGGACCACCGCTCCGCCCCTGACGGCCACGTCCCGGGTCAGCCAGCCGTGCGTGCGGACGGTCAGCAGCGCCCAGATCTTGATCAGCGCCATCACCCAGGACAGCACCACGTAGCCGGGGATGATCAGCAGCGACGACGGGTGCCGGCGCAGGTGCGGCAGCAGCTTCGCGCTCCGACTGACCTGCCACCACAGGGCCAGCACGGCGGCGAACGCCCAGCGCTGGTGGATCAGCGCGTAGACCATGAACGTCGGACCGGCCAGCAGGGTGAAGCAGCTGATCGCCTTGTCGGCCATGGTGTAGGCCAGGAACGGGTGCCGCCACACCCACCGGCTGGACAGCGCCCGCAGGTCCGAGCGCCAGGTGTTGCGCGCCCAGCGCAGCCGCTGGGCCACGAACTTCCGCCACCGGGTGGGGAAGGTCGACCACACCTGGGCGGTGCGTTGCAGGTAGGTCTGGTAGCCCAGCTGCAGGAGCAGCGTGGTGAGCCGCTTGTCGTCCCCGGACAGGCACGGCACCCCGCAGAACGTCTCGGTCATGAAGTCGTACTCGATGCGCAGCAGCGCCGCCCGCCGGTAGACCGCCGTCCGGCCGGACAGGCAGGACACCGCCCGGCCCATGTACGTCTGGCAGGCGTTCTCGTCGAAGTAGCGGTGGTCCAGGAACATCTCGGTGACCCGGGACAGCAGCCCCTTGCCCCGGTAGACGTTCTGCCGGGTGCCGACCCCGCCGATCCGGGGGTCGGCGAACGGCTTGCACACCTCGACGGCCACGTCCGGTGCCCAGATGGTGTCCGAGTCGACCAGCGCGACCAGCTCGGTGGTCGCCGCGTTCCAGCCCCGTCGCAGGGCGTCCCGCTTCCCGGGCACGTCGGTGACGATCACCGTGACCGGGTGGGCGGCGGCGTACCGGTAGGCGATGTCCAGGCAGGCCGCGTCGGTCACGTCGACGACCAGGATCACCCGCTGCACGCCGTTCGCCAGCCACGAGTGCAGCGCCGTGGTGAAGACCTCCGGGTCCTCCTGGTAGACGGGGACCACCACGCTCAGCGGCGCCCGGAAGTGCCCGCCGTACGGGGTGTACAGCACCGCCGGAACCCGGCGCACCAGCCAGAACGACCAGCGCACCAGGCCCAGCACACCCAGCGGGGTGCCCAGGACGTAGTACCACCAGGGGGTCATGGGACGACGGTGTCTCACCGGGGCCCGGCCCGACGATGGGGCGATCACTACGAGCTCCGGTGCCGACCCCCGACCGGGGGTAGGGCTGGCCCTCGGAAAGCCGGTTGAGACCGCCGCGATCAGCCGGGATGATCACGTCATGCCTCAGCGACTCGCCGACGGTCTGCTCTCCTGGGCGTCCATTCTCGAGGACCAGACCCGGGCGCAGGCCCAGCGCACCGCGTCCCTGCCCTGGATCCGGCCGCACGTCGCGCTGATGCCCGACGCGCACTGGGGGATGGGCTCCACCGTCGGCTCGGTCATCCCGACCAAGGACGTGGTGATGCCCGCCGCGGTTGGAGTCGACATCGGCTGCGGGATGTCCGGGCTGCGGACGCATCTCACCAAGGACGACCTGGAGGCGCGCGGTTCGCTGACCCCGCTGCGGGAGGCGATCGAGCGGGAGATCCCGGTCAGCATGGGCCAGTACCGGGACCGGGTGTCCGATACTGCCGCCCCGCAGATCACTGCGCTGGAGGCCCGGGCGGAGAAGGACCGGGTGGACGCCGACGGGCACGCGAAGAACTGGCGGCTGCAGCTCGGGTCGCTCGGGTCCGGCAACCACTTCATCGAGGTCTGCCTGGACGAGGCCGACCGGGTCTGGGTGTTCCTGCACTCCGGCTCCCGGGGCATCGGCAACCGGATCGCCCGCAAGCACGTCAAGCGGGCCCAGGAGCTGTGCGAGCGCTGGTACGTGAAGCTCCCGCACGCCGACCTCGCCTTCCTGCCCCAGGGCAGCGACGAGTTCTGGGAGTACATCCGCGACCTGCGCTGGGCCCAGGCGTTCGCGGCGGCCAACCGGGCGGAGATGGTCGATCGGGTGGTCGCCTGCCTGGCTGGGTTCGCCGGCGAGGAGGTCCGCACCGAGGAGCTGATCACATGTCACCACAACTACACCGAGCAGGAGGAGCACTTCGGCCAGACCCTGTGGATCACCCGTAAGGGTGCGATCAACGCCGCCGACGGCAAGCGGGGCCTGATCCCGGGCTCGATGGGCACCCGCAGCTACGTGGTGACCGGGCGCGGCAACAAGGCGTCGTTCTGCTCCGCCCCGCACGGCGCCGGCCGGAACTACTCCCGCGCCGAGGCCCGCAGGCGGTTCACCGTCGAGGAGCTGGCCGACGCGATGAAGGGCATCGAGTGGCGCTCGGACAACGCCGACGCGTTCCTCGACGAGATCCCCGGGGCGTACAAGGACATCGACCAGATCATGGTCGACGCCGCCGACCTGGTCCGGATCGACCACACCCTGCGGCAGATCCTCAACGTCAAGGGCGACTGACCGGTCCGGGGGCCGGCCGGCCAGACTGTGCGGTGATGCGGTTGCCGGCTGGACTACCCGAACTGCCGGTCAGCGCGGCGCTCGACACCATCGTCGGTTCGCTGACCGACCGCGGCGCCGCCGTGCTGGTGGCACCACCGGGGAGCGGGAAGACCACGCTGGTGCCACTCGCGCTCGGTGCCGCCGATCGGGCCGCTGACGGGGCCGCCGACGGGGCCGTCGGCCGGGCCAAGGTGGTGGTCGCTGAGCCACGCCGGCTCGCCGCGCGCGCGGCGGCCAAGCGGATGGCGAGCCTGCTGGGCGAACCGGTCGGTCGTGGCGTCGGTTACTCGGTGCGTGGCGATTCCCGGACCTCGGCGGCCACCCGGATCGAGGTGGTCACCTCGGGGCTGCTGCTGCGCCGGCTGGCCGCCGACCCCGAACTGGCCGGGGTCGGCACCGTCGTGCTGGACGAGTGCCACGAGCGGCACCTCGACGCCGACCTGCTGCTGGCGATGCTGCTGGACGTACGCGCCGGGCTGCGGCCCGACCTGCGGTTGCTGGCCACCTCGGCGACGGTGGCCGCCGATCGGCTGGCCGAGTTGTTGGGCGGTGACGCCCCGGCGCCGGTGCTGGAGGTGCCGGCGCGCGCCTTTCCGGTCACGGTCGGGCACCTGCCGCCGCTACGGGGTGAGCGGTTGGAGGCGACCGTGGCCCGCGCGGTCGGGGTCGCGCTGGAGGAGGGCGACGGAGACGTCCTGGTGTTCCTGCCCGGCGTCGGTGAGATCCGGCGCACCCGTTCACTCCTGGCCGCCGCCGGGGCCGAGGTGCTCGTCCTGCACGGCCGGCTGCCGAGCGCCGAGCAGGACGACGCCTTGCGGCCGGGGCCGGGACGGCGGGTGGTGCTGGCCACCGCGGTGGCGGAGTCGAGCCTGACCGTGCCCGGGGTGCGCGCGGTGGTGGACGCCGGGTTGGCCCGGACACCCAGGGTCGACCACCGGCGGGGACTGGCGGGGCTGGTCACGGCGCGGGTGTCCGGTGCGGTGGCCGAGCAGCGGGCGGGCCGGGCCGGACGGGAGGCGCCGGGTCGGGTGTACCGGTGCTGGCCGGAGTCGGAGCAGCTGACCCGCTACCCGGAGCCGGAGATACGGACCGCCGACCTCACCCGGCTCGCCCTGGATCTCGCCTGCTGGGGCACTCCGGACGGGTCGGGCCTGCGGTGGTGGGACGCGCCACCCGAGGGTCCGCTGCGGGCCGGGCAGGACGTGCTGCGGGCGTTGGGCGCGGTCGACCACGCCGGTGTGGCCACCGAGCGGGGCCGCCGGATGGCCGGGCTGGGGCTGCATCCCCGGTTGGCCCGGGCGCTGCTCGACGGCGCCGAGATGATCGGCCGCCGGGCCGCCGCCGAGGTGGTCGCGCTGCTGGACGACGACACCCTCGCCGAGGGCATCGAGGTCGATCGTGAGCTGGCCCGGCTCCGGTCCGGGGCCGCCGGCGGGTCCCACCGGTGGCGGACCGAGGTGAGCCGGCTGGCCGCGCTGGTCCCCGCCGGGTCGCCGACCACGCACCGGTCGGAGGGCTCGGCGCTGGTGGTCGGCCTGGCGCATCCGGAGCGGCTGGCCCGGCGCCGGGCTGGGCGGGAGTCGGGGTCGCCGCTGTACCTGATGGCCGGCGGTACCGCCGTGGAGCTGCCGGAGACGAGCCCGCTGCGGGATGCGCCCTGGCTCGCCGTGGCGGTGGCCGACCGGGCTCCCGGCGCGCAGAACGCCCGCGCCCGGCTGGTCGCGGTGGCCGACCAGGAGTCGGCGGAGCTGGCGGCACCGGCGTTGCTGCGGACCGGGGAGGAGGTGCTCTGGGAGTCGGACGTGGTGGCCCGGCGGGTGACCCGGCTCGGCGCGATCGTGCTCGCCGAACGCGCGCTGGTGAACCCGGACACGGCGCTGCTGCGGGAGGCGTTGCTGACCGGGCTGCGGGCCGAGGGCACCGGATTGCTGAAGTGGACCAAGGCCGGCCGGGCGCTGCGTGACCGGCTGGCCACCCTGCACCGGGTACTCGGGCCGCCCTGGCCGGAGGTGTCGGACCGGGCGCTGCTCGCCGACCCGGACCGCTGGTGGAGCGGGCCGCTCCTCCGGGCCCGCAACCGGGCCGACCTGGCCAGGATCGACGCCGGCGCGGTCCTGCGGGCGCTGCTGGACTGGAGACAGGCGGCGGAGCTGGACCGGCTGGCACCCGAGCGCATCACGGTGCCCACCGGCTCGGCGATCGCGCTGGACTACGCCGGCGAACAACCGGTGCTCGCGGTCAAGGTCCAGGAGGTGTTCGGCTGGACCGCGAGCCCGACCGTGGCCGACGGCCGGATGCCGGTCCTGCTGCACCTGCTCTCACCGGCCGGGCGTCCGGCCGCCGTCACCGCCGACCTGACCTCGTTCTGGACCAGCGGTTATCCGGGGGTCCGGGCCGAACTACGCGGCCGCTACCCGAAACACGACTGGCCGCTCGACCCGATGACCGCCGCCCCGTCACGCCGCCCGAAGCGCCCCGGCCGGTGAAACTGGTGCCCGTGTTGCCCTCGGGGCCGGCGGTATCGTGAACGCGCAGTGATCACATTCCGACGGGGTGTCCGCGCACCTGGGAGACATGACATGAGCACGAACCGGGAAATCGTCACGCGAGCCTTCGAGGCCTGGGCGCAGGGCTCCGGCCACGTCGCGAGCATCTTCGCCGACGATATGACCTGGGAGATCGTCGGCCACTCCGCCGCATCGAGGAAGTACGCCAGCACCCGGCAGTTCGTCGACGAAGTCCTGCAACCGTTCGGAGCGCGGTTCGCTCCGGACGCCCCGTTCCGTCCGGTGGTCATCCGGGGCATCTACGCCGACGGTGACACTGTGGTCGTGATGTGGGACGGCGCCGGCACCACGATCGTCGGCACCGAATACCGGAACACCTACGCCTGGTTCATGACTTTCGCCGACGGCAAGGTGATCGACGGTACCGCGTTCTACGACAGCATCTCGTTCAACGAGCTCTGGCAAGGCGTGACGCCGCGATAGCTCCGATGACCGAGCGGACGGCACCGGCGGCGAACTCGACCCTCGTCACCCGGACGAGTTGCGATCCTTGCCGGAGAACTCTCCGCCGGACAGGCTGGCCGGAGATGTTGGTACGCCGCGTAGGACTTGAACCTACAACCCGCTGATTAAGAGTCAGCTGCTCTGCCAGTTGAGCTAGCGGCGCTTGGCATCGCGCTCTCGATGAGCGCAGATAAACGTTAACACAGCCCGGAAACGGGTTCCGCGACCGGGTGTGATCAAGGGGGCTCGTTACGGCCGAGTTACATCATCACTCAGAGCAAGTCAAGTAACTCACCGGTGTTTCGCTCGTTGAAGGTGTTGCGCGCTGCGTCAGTCGAGATCCGCGGCGCTAGGGGTGGAGGACTCACGGTGAGGCTCGTCGATCGCCGAATGGCACGGTCCGTCGTCGGAGCCGGCCTGTTCATGGCCCTGATCGCGGGGTGCGGCGGAAAGCCCACGCTCGTGATGGAGGCGGCCCAGCTGGGGGTGGCGCCCGCCGCGTCGCCGCGGCTGACGGTGAACCCGCCGGACGGTGCGGCCGGTGTGTCCCCGACCGAGAAGGTGACCGCGGCGGTGATCGGCGGCCAGCTCACCGGGGTGGTGCTCACCGGGGCCGACGGTGCCCCGGTGGCCGGGCAGCTCTCCCCGGACGGGGAGCGGTGGACCTCCAGCGTTCCGCTCAAGCCGGCCACCGGCTACAGCCTGAAGGCCGCCTCACGGGCGCCCTCCGGCGAGGAGACCACCACGGTCGCCCGGTTCCGCACGCTGGCGCCCGGGCAGAACGTCACCGGCAAGATCACCCCCGACGACGCCGGGCCGGTGCGGGCCGACCAGGCGGTGAGCGTGCTGTTCGACAAGCCCATCGCCAACCGGCAGGCCGTCGAGCGGGCGTTCCGGGTCACCGCGAACCCGGCGGCCACCGGCAAGACCCAGTGGAAGTCGGACCGTGAGCTGGTGTGGCGGCCGACGCCGGGCTGGGCGCCGGGCAGCCGGGTGACGGTGAGCCTGGACATCTACGGCAAGCAGCTGGGTGGCAACCTGATCGGCGCGGCGGATCTGCGGCGCAACTTCTCGGTGATCGACGACGGCCGGGGCCTGGCCCTGCGCGCGGCGAACTCCAGCGAGGCGCCGTCCAGCTCGGCGGACCGCGAGCGTTCCGGCGCGGCGACGCCGCCCGAGGCGACGACGTTCGGTGCGCCGAACCCCGCCGCCGCCCCGTCGGGCGCCGCCAAGCTCCCGGCCGGCGCGTCGCCCAGGCCGACCGCCGGGCAGCCGACCGGACCGACCGCCGGGCAGCCGACCGGACCGACCGCCGGGCAGCCGGCTGGGCAGCCCACCAGGCCGACCACCGGGCAGCCGACCAGACCGACCGCCGGGCAGGCGAACACCCCGGGGTCGTCCCGGGCGGCCACCCCGTCGACCACGCCGAAGCCCGGTACCTCCGGTGCCGCCCGCTCCTCGACCGCGCCCAACGCGGCGAGCAAGCCGCCGGCCGCCCGCTCCACGAGCGGCTCGAGCGCGACGGGCACCACCCCGAGCCGCTGACGCGACCGGCAGGAACGACAACAGCCCGCATCCGAATCATCGGATGCGGGCTGTTTGCCGGTGGGGTGAGTGACGGGGCTCGAACCCGCGACCTCCGGGACCACAACCCAGCGCTCTACCAGCTGAGCTACACCCACCATCGCTGCGACCCGGTGTCCCGGGCGCGGCAGTAGCTTAGCGTGCCCGTCCGGGACCCCACCAAGGGGTTGGCACTCAGGCCGGGCCGGGGCCGACCGGCTCGTCGAGCACCTTGGCGGCGGCCGCGCGGGCCTCGTCCGTGCTCGGTCCGGGGTCCGGCACGAACGCGGTGGCCCGGTAGTAGCGCAGCTCGCGGATCGACTCCTCGATGTCGGCCAGCGCCCGGTGCGCCAGCCCCTTGTCCGGCTTGGCGAAGAAGATCCGCGGGTACCAGCGCCGGCACAGCTCCTTGACCGAGCTGACGTCCACCATCCGGTAGTGCAGGTGGCCGTTGAGCTCGGGCATGTCGCGGGCCAGGAACTGGCGGTCGGTGGCGATGGAGTTCCCGGCCAGCGGGGCGGTGCCCGGTTCGGGCACGTGCTTGCGCACGTAGTCCAGCACCAGCTGCTCGGCCTCGGCCACGCTCACCGTGGAGGCCCGCACGGCCTCGGTGAGCCCGGAGCGGGCGTGCATGTCCCGGACCAGCTCGATCATCCCGTCGAGCTTGGCGTCGTCGGCGTGGATCACCACGTCCACGCCCTCACCCAGCACCCGCAGCTCACCGTCGGTCACCAGGGCGGCGATCTCGATCAGCGCGTCGTCGGCGGTGTCCAGCCCGGTCATCTCGCAGTCGATCCACACAAGACGGTCGTTCACCCCCTCAGACTAGTCTCGCTAAGCTCCGCGTCGAACAGCGCGTGATCGGTCACCCTGGAGGGGAACGTGGCGGCACAGAATGCGGCTCAGCAGATCGCGGCCGGGTACGAGACCGTGGGAAAAGCCCTGGAACTGGGCACGGTGGTGATCGACGGCAAGGTCGACTCCAGCGCGCGGGTGCGGATCCCGCTGGCCATGCTGAACCGGCACGGGCTGGTCGCCGGCGCCACCGGTACCGGCAAGACCAAGACCCTGCAGAACATCGCTGAGCAACTGTCAGGCGCCGGCGTGCCGGTGGTGATGGCCGACATCAAGGGCGACCTGTCCGGCCTGTGCCGCCCGGGGGAACCGAGTGACCGGACCAAGGCCCGCGCCGAGGAGACCGGTGACGACTGGGCCGCGACCCCGTTCCCGGTGGAGTTCTTCTCCCTGGGCGAGGGCGGCGTGGCGCTGCCGGTACGGGCCACGATCACCCAGTTCGGGCCGATCCTGCTGTCCAAGGTGCTCGGGCTGAACGACACCCAGGAGTCCACCCTCGGGCTGATCTTCCACTGGGCCGACCAGCAGGGTCTGCCGCTGCTGGACACCAAGGACCTGCGCGCGGTCATCCAGCACCTGACCAGCGACGAGGGCAAGGCCGAGCTCAAGGGCATCGGCGGGGTGTCCGCCGCCACCGCCGGGGTGATCCTGCGCGCGCTGGTGAACCTGGAGGCCCAGGGCGGGGAGAAGTTCTTCGGCGAGCCCGAGCTCGACCCGGCGGACCTGATGCGCACCTTCCAGGGCAAGGGCGTCATCACCCTGCTGGAGCTCTCCGAGCAGCAGACCAACCCGAAGCTGTTCTCCACCTTCCTGATGTGGCTGCTGGCCGAGCTGTTCGAGGTGCTGCCCGAGGCCGGCGACCTGGACCAGCCCAAGGTCGTGTTCATCTTCGACGAGGCGCACCTGCTGTTCGCCGACGCCTCCAAGGCGTTCCTGGAGCGCATCGAGCAGACCGTGAAGCTGATCCGGTCCAAGGGCGTCGGTGTCTTCTTCTGCACCCAGCTGCCCACCGACATCCCGAACAACGTGCTCTCCCAGCTGGGCGCCCGGATCCAGCACGCGCTGCGGGCGTTCACCCCGGAGGACCAGCAGGCCCTGGCCAAGACGGTCAAGACCTACCCGACCAGCAAGAACTACGACCTGGAGGAGGCGCTCACCTCGCTGGGCATCGGCGAGGCGATCGTCACCGTGCTCTCCGAGCGCGGCGCGCCGACCCCGGTGGCCTGGGCCCGGTTGCGGGCGCCGCGCTCGCTGATGGGCGCCATCGGCAACCCGGCGATCACCGAGTTCTGCGGGGTGTCGCCGCTGCACGGCAAGTACGCGCAGACCGTCGACCGGGAGTCGGCGTACGAGAAGCTGACCGCGAAGATCGCCGAGGCTCCGCCGCCCCCGCCGGAGGAGGCCCCCCGCGGCCGCGCGCCGAAGGTGGAGAAGGAGGAGCCCGGGGTGATCGCCGACATGCTCGGCTCGCCGGTGGTCAAGTCCTTCCTGCGCTCGGCGGCCAGCGCGGCCGGTCGGGAGATCAGCCGCAGCATCTTCGGCACCCGCCGGCGCTGAGCCGGGTCAGCCGGCTGGGGTCGCCCGGAGCTCCGGGTTGATCTCGGCCACCAGCCGGACGGCCGTGTCCAGCGACACGTCCAGCACGGAGTAGCGGCCCCGGCCGGCCGCGCTGACCGCGTCCAGGGTGACCAGGCCGGCCCGGCGCTGGAACACGCTCTGCCGCATCCGCCAGCCGATGATGCCCGCGCGCTGCAGCACCACCCGCCGGCGCCGCAGCGAGCCCCGGCCGATCAGCAGGTGCTCAGGCGTCAGCCGGTGGCCCAGGTTGCGGTAGCGGTCCCACCCGAGGAGCGCGGCGGCCGGCAGCAGCACGAGCAGCGCAGGCGTGCCCAGCAGTGGCCATCCGACGACCGGCGCCGCCCACCAGGCGACCGCGATCACCGCGACGGCCGGGGCCAGCGCCCGGAGCATCCGGCGGCGCAGGGCGGCCGGCGGATGCCGGCGCAGCTCGGGGGTGATCGAGGCCGGGTCGGGCACGAGCAGGGTGGCCGAGGCGACCCGGACGGCCTCCGCCCTCGGGGCCGGCGGGAGCAACGCGCCACCCAGGCTGGACTTGGCGTCGAGCCCGGTGGTGACGGCCGCGCACCGGGCGCCGCGGAACGCCCGCAGCAGCAGCGGGTCGGTCACCTCGACGCCGCGGATCCGCCGTTGCTCGATCGACAGCGACCGGGTGGTGAGCAGGCCGCGACGCAGTAGCAGGGTGCGGTCCGGCTCGCGGGTCAGCCGGTAGCCCCACCACGACTCCAGGTAGATCACCACCGAGCCGAGCGCCCCGGCCAGCAGGGCCGCGGCGACCACCGTGGCCACCGCGAGCCACAGCGGTTCGCTGCCGAGCTGGTCGCCGGCTCGCCGCACGCCGGCGAGGTCGCCCAGCCGCACGCCCAGGTCGTCGGCGATCCGGAAGCCGGTACCGATCACGGCGAGGACCGCCACCAGCCCGGACGTGGTCAGCGGCGCGAACCGCAGCCAGGACGGCCGGAACCGGGCGATCACCTCGGTCGGCGTCGAACCAGCCGGCGTCGAACCGGCCGGGGCCGGACCAGCCGGGCCGGACGGCCCCGCCACGGCTGTGACTCCGACGGGGGAGCGGTCCAGCAGCTCCCGGCGCAGCCGGGCGGCCTCCGCGGTGGACACGGCGTTCAGGCTGAGCCGGCCGTCGGAGCCGGACTGCGACCCGGTGCCGATCTCCAGCACGCTCAGCCCGAACACCCGGTGCACCAGGCTGGACGTCAGGTCGACCGTGCGCACCCGGTCCCGCCGGACCGAGCGGTGCTGCCGGTTGAGCAGGCCGCTGCGCAGCTCCACCCGCTCGGCGCTCACCCGGTAGCGCACCGTCAGCCAGCGCAGCAGGCCGAACCCGACCAGGAGTCCGGGCGCCCCGAGCAGCGTGACCAGCAGCCACTGCGGGTCGTGCCGCGCGCCCACCAGAGACACCACGATCACCGGGAGGAGCCCTTTCAGCTGCTTCACCGGGTGGACGGCCAGCATCCGGGCGTCCAGCCGCCGCCACCCGGGCTCCGTCACGTGGCGTCCCCGGGCTCGGCCTGGGTGATCTCGGTGAGCCGGTGGGCCAGCTCGGCCGCCGCGCCGGCGTCCAGGCCCTCGATCCGGACCGCCCCGGAGGCCGACGCGGTGGTCACGGTGACGGTGGCCAGCCCGAACAGCCGCTGCAGGGGCGCGCGCTCGGTGTCGATGGTCTGGATCCGGGAGATCGGCGCCACCCGCCACTCCATCCGCAGCCAGCCGGCCAGCGCGTGCACCGCCTGCTCGTCGGCCTCCCAGCGGTGCACCCGGTAGCGCCAGCGGGGCATCACCACGACGTAGCCGGCGCCGAGCAGCGCGGTGACGCCCGAGCTCAGCGCCAGCCGGCCGTCGCCGAGCACAGTCAGGGCGACGAGCTGGGGGACCAGGACCACCGCCACGCCACCCAGCGCGCGCAGCGTCCACCAGCTCACCGCACGGGGATGCACCCGGTGCCGCGGCGGGCGGGGGAGATCGGTCAGCGCGGTTCCCATGTGATCACTCTGCCCGGCCCGCGGCGATCATTTCCAGGTAAGGTTCGCGGTAGAGCCACGTTGAGCTGAGCGTTCCTCTCCCCGGAAGCGGTCACAGTGTCCGACACGTCGGTTCCCCGCCAGGTTCCCGGTGCCGTGCCCGTGCTCGGTCACGTCGCGACGATGGCCCGTGACCCGATTCGGTTCGTGCGGGATCTGCCCCGGTGGGGGGACGTCGTGACGGTCCGGGTGGGGCCGCAACGGGTGTTCGCGGTCGGCCACCCGGAGCTGGTGCACTCGGTACTCGCCGACGGCCGGACCTTCGACAAGGGCGGGCCGATCTTCGACAAGGCGCGGCAGGTGGTCGGCAACGGCCTCGTCACGTGTCCGCACGGCGAGCATCAGCGGCAGCGCCGTCAGGTCCAGCCGGCGTTCGCCCGGGACCGGATACCGCGGTACGCGGGCCTGATGTCGGAGGAGATCGCCCGGATGCTGGGCGAGTGGCGTCCCGGCGACGTCATCAACGCGCCGGCCGAGGCGCACCGCGTCGCGGCGCGGATCACCGCCCGCGCCCTGTTCTCCGTCGATCTCGGCCCCGGCGTGGTGGCCGACGTGGTCAGCGCGACGATGGAGATCGAGCGGGGGATGTTCCGGCGCGTGCTGTTGCCGTTCGGCCTGGGGGAGCGCATGCCCGGCCCCGCGCATCGCCGCTACGTCGCCGCGCACCGGACGCTTCACTCCGTGGTCGGGTCGCTCGTCGACGAGTACCGGCGCGCCGGGGTGGACCACGGTGACGTGCTGTCCGCGTTGCTCGCGGTCGGCCGCGCCGAGGGCGAGGAGCCGCTGAGTACCGAAGAGCTGCACGACCAGGTACTGACCCTGCTGGTCAGCGGGATCGAGACCACGGCGAACGCGTTGGCCTGGGCGCTGCACCTGCTGAGTGGTCGACCCGACCTCGGCGAGCGGCTCCGGGCGGAGGCCGCGCTGGGCGGATCGGCGGCGACCTGGGAGGACATGCCGCGGCTGGGGCTGGCCACCGCCATCGTGACCGAGGCCCTCCGGCTGTACCCGCCGGTGTGGATCGTGACCCGGACGGTCACCCGCGACACCGAGCTCGGCGGCTACCCGATTCCCGAGGGATCGACGGTGTTGCTGAGCCCGGTGTCGGTGCACTATCGCTCCGACATCTATCCCGATCCCGAGCGCTTCGACCCCGATCGATGGCTCGACGAGCGGGCGGCCGCCTACCCTCGCGGGTCGTTCGTGCCGTTCGGGGGCGGCGCGCGCAAGTGCATCGGCGAACGGTTCGGCATGACCGAGGCCGTCCTGACGCTGGCCTCCATCGTGGACCGGTGGCAGCTCACGGCGGTCCCCGGCCGGCCCGTGCGTATCGCCCGGAAGGTCGTGCTCACCCCCCGAGCCGTGCCGCTGACGGTTTCCGCGCACTGAGCGGGTGGTTCCCGGACGAACGACGACGACGGAGGTTCGAGTGGTACTGCCCGAGGACCGGGATTTCCCGCTCCCGCCGTTCTACTGTCCCTGGGACTCCGCGCTGCATCCGGACACGGCCGAGCTGGAGCACCGCTCCCGCGCCTGGCTGGAGGGGCAGGCGTTCGCCGGCGGCGAGCCGGGGGTGACCCGGCTGATGGGCACCCGTTCGGCCGAGTTCTACGCGCGCATCGCGCCGGAGGCGAAGGTCGACGCGATGCAGGTCGCCGTCGACTGGTGCTACTGGGGATTCGCCTTCGACGACGCCCGGTGCGACGGCGTCACCCGCGACACACCCTCGGCGTTCGTCGCCCTGGCCAACCAGGCGGTCCGGGTCATCGAGACGCGGGGCGCGCTGCTGTACCCGGGGGACCCCTACCTCGTGGCCCTCGCCGATCTCGCCGAGCGGATGGGCTACTACGCGACCGAGCCGCAGATGATGCGCTGGGCCCACGCCCACCGGGTGTGGCTGATGGGTGCGGCGTGGCAGCTGGCGGAGACCCGGCTCCCGGTCTCGCTCGCGGACTACTTCTCGATGCGGCTGGGCTCCTGCGCCGGCGCCCCCACCACCGCCATGATCGAGATCGTCGAGGGCGGGGTGATCCCGGCGGCGGAGCTGGACTCGCCGCTGGTGCGCGCAGTGACGGAGATGACCTGGCTGATCGCGGCCATCGACAACGACCTGGTGTCCGCCCGTAAGGAACTGGCCACCGGGCAGGCCGACCACAACCTGGTCACCGTGCTGGCGGCCGACCGCCGATGCTCCGCGGCCGATGCGGCGGAGGCCACCCGGCGCATCCGCGACCGCATCATGGTGCGGTTCCTCCGGCTCCGCGATGTGGCCTACCGGCCGGGCAGCGCCGAGTTGCGTGGCTACCTCACCGACCTGGCCAACCTCATCCGCGGCAACGTGGAGTGGAGCCTCGCGGTGCCCCGCTACAACAGCGCCGACCAGGCCGGTCGGTCCTCGGCGGCTCCGACCCTCGTGTGGGCTGATCGACCGGCGGATGCCGGCCCGGAGCCGCTGCCGTATCCGGCGATCTCGTGGTGGTGGGACCGGGAGCTGGGCTAGGCGGCGGTTCGGGTCAGCCGGGCAGCTCGGTGAGCAGGAGCAGGCTGCGCGGGGCGACGCTCAGGGTGTCGCCGGGGGGCAGCGGGCCGGCGGCGGCCGGGATCCCGGTCGGGCTGTGGTTGTCCAGCAGCGGCACCAGCACCACGTCCGGCAGGGTGTAGTCGATCGGTTCCGGCCCCCCGTGCAGCACCAGCAGGCCGCCGCCCGGGGTCTGCACGCCGATGGTGCGCAGGGCCCCGTCGTGCCAGTCGGCGTCGCCGAACGGGCGGCCTTCCGGGTGCCACCAGACGACGTCCTTGTGGTCGAAGAAGCGGTCCCGGCCGGGCAGGAACCGGCGCAGCCGCAGCACCCGCGCGGTGAACTCGGTGAGCCCCTGGACCTCGGGGGAGCTCGACCAGTCCAGCCAGGAAATCGGACCGTCCTGGCAGTAGGCGTTGTTGTTGCCGCCCTGGGTGCGCCAGCGCTCGTCCCCGGCGGTGAGCATCGGGGTGCCGGTGGACAGCAGCAGGGTGGCCAGCAGACCCCGCGCGGTGGCCAGCCGGGCGTCGGCGATCAGCGGGTCGGCCGTGTCACCCTCGACGCCGAAGTTCTGCGACCGGTTGTCGTCGGTGCCGTCCCGGTTGTGCTCCCCGTTGGCCAGGTTGTGCTTGTCCCGGTAGGAGACCAGGTCGCGCAGGGTGAACCCGTCGTGCGCGGTGACGAAGTTCACCGACGCCCACGGCCGGCGCCCGGACCCGCCGTACAGGTCCGACGACCCGGTCAGCCGGGAAGCCAGCTCGGCGACCCCGTGCCCGTGCCCGCGCCAGAAGTCCCGCACCGCGTCCCGGTAGCGGCCGTTCCACTCCGACCACTGCACGCCGAACCCACCCACCCGGTAACCCTCGGCGGTGGCGTCCCAGGGTTCGGCGATCAGCTTCCGCTCCGCGAGCACCGGATCGCACGTGATCATGGTCAGCAGCCCGGCGTTCGGGTCGAAGCCGCCCGCGTGCGGCCGCCCCAGCACGCTGGCCAGGTCGAACCGGAAACCGTCCACCCCGAGCGAGGCCCAGTACCGCAGCGAGTCGCACACCAGCCGGGCCGCGGTGGGGGATCCGGCGTCCAGGGTGTTGCCGCACCCGGTGACGTCCACCATCCGGCCGTCCAGCCCGTGCACGTAGTAGGCCCGGGAGTCCAGCCCGCGCATGCTCAGCGTGGGGCCGTCCAGCCCGCCCTCGCCGGTGTGGTTGTAGACCACGTCGAGGATCACCTCGATGCCGCATCGGTGCAGCTCGGCCACCATCGCGGCGAACTCGGCGACCTCCTCGCCCGGCCGGCTGGCGTACCCCGGGTGCGGGGCGAAGAAGCCCAGCGTGGCGTAGCCCCAGTAGTTGTGCCGGCCACTGCGGACCAGGCCCGGCTCGTCGGTGAACGCGTGCACCGGCAGCAGCTCGACGGCGGTCACCCCGAGCCGGCGCAGGTGGTCGGTCACCGCCGGGTGCGCCAGGCCCAGGTAGGTGCCCCGCAGGTGCTCCGGTACGTCGGGGTGGGTGGCGGTGAACCCGCGCACGTGCAGCTCGTAGACCACCGTGTCGGCCCACGGCACGTCCGGCCGCTCGACCGGCGTCGTGACCGGTGAGGTGAGCACGGACAGCGGCACCGAGCCCAGCGAGTCGCGCGGGTTCGGCCGGCCGGTGAGCGGGTCGTCGAGGTAGCCCAGGGCGGCGTCCAGGTCGGTGACCGTGCCGCTGATCGCCCGGGCGTACGGGTCCACCAGCAGCTTCGCCGGGTTGATCGGCTGGCCGGCCTTCGGCTGGTACTCGCCGTGCACCCGGTAGCCGTAGCGCTGGCCGGGGCTCAGCCCGGGCACCGTGCCGTGCCAGATCCCGAACGTGCGGGACGGCAGCTCGATCCGCCGCTCCGCCGGTGGCCCGCCGTCCGGGTCCTCGTCGACCAGGCACAGCTCGACCGCCTCGGCGGCGGACGCGGCCACCGCGAACCGCGCCCCGTGCTCGGTGAGATGGGCGCCCAGTGGGAAGACCGGCGCGGCGGAGCCGGGGGTTCGCTCATCGGGCGGCATCATCGGTAAGGATAGGGGCCGTGAGCCGACCGGACCCGATCAACGGTGAGATCGACCCGGACCTCGTCGTGCGGATGGACGGCGTGGCCGTGCGCCGAGGCCCGACCACCATGCTGGACAAGGTCGACTGGGCGGTCGAGCTGGACGAACGCTGGGTGGTGCTCGGCCCCAACGGCGCCGGCAAGACCACCCTGCTGCGGCTGGCTGCCGCCGAGCTGCACCCCAGCTCCGGGCTCGTGCACCTGCTCGGCGAACGGATGGGCCGGGTCGACGTGTTCGAGCTGCGGCCGCGCATCGGGTTCTGCTCCTACGCGCTCGGGGTGCGGGTGCCCGGCGACGAGACCGTCCGGGACGTGGTGGTGAGCGCCGGCTACGCCCGGCTCGGGCGCTGGCGGGAGACCTACGAGGAGGTCGACACCGACCGCGCGTTCGGCCTGCTCGCCGCGCTGGGGGTGCGGGCGTTCGCCGACCGGCCGTTCGGCACCCTGTCCGAGGGCGAGCGCAAGCGGGTGCTGATCGCCCGCGCGCTGATGGCCGACCCGGAGCTGCTGCTGCTCGACGAGCCCGCCGCCGGGCTGGACCTGGGCGGCCGGGAGGACCTGGTCGCCCGGCTGTCCGCGCTGGCCCTGGACCCGGACGCGCCGGCGTCGGTGCTGGTCACCCACCACGTGGAGGAGATCCCGCCGGCCTACACCCACGGGTTGCTGCTGCGCGAGGGTCGGGTGGTGGCGCAGGGGCTGCTGCCCGAGGTGCTCACCGACACCAACCTGTCCGACACGTTCGGGCTGCCCCTGGTGGTGCGGCACGAGGACGGGCGGTACACCGCGCGCCGGCGGTAGGGTTCGAACGATCTTTCAACAGGGGAGGCGGCTTTCGTGGGTGAGTTCGTACGGCTTGAGGTGGACGGCGCGATCGGCACGATCCGGCTGGACCGGCCGCCGATGAACGCGCTGAACAAGCAGGTCCAGGAGGAGATCCGGGCCGCCGCCCAGGAGGCCACCGACCGGGCCGACATCCGCGCGGTGATCGTCTACGGCGGCCCCAAGGTGTTCGCCGCCGGGGCGGACATCAAGGAGATGGCCGACATGTCCTACGTGGACATGAACGCCCGCGCCCGGGCCCTGTCCAGCTCGGTCGGGGCGGTCGCGGCCATCCCCAAGCCGACCGTCGCGGCGATCACCGGGTACGCCCTGGGCGGCGGGTACGAGCTGGCGCTGTGCTGCGACCGGCGGATCGTCGGGGACAACGTCAAGGTCGGCCAGCCGGAGATCCTGCTCGGCATCATCCCCGGCGCCGGCGGCACCCAGCGGCTCGCCCGGCTGGTCGGCCCGGCCAAGGCCAAGGACATCATCTACACCGGCCGGTTCGTCGGGGCCGAGGAGGCGCTGCACATCGGGCTGGTCGACGAGGTGGTGGCGCCGGACGACGTGTACACGGCCGCGCGCAGCTACGTCGAGCAGTTCGCCGCCGGACCGGCGGTGGCGCTGGGCGCGGCGAAGAAGGCCATCGACGGTGGCCTGGACACCGACCTGCGCACCGGCCTGGACCTGGAGAGCGAGGTCTTCGCCGCGCTGTTCGCCACCGACGACCGCACCGCCGGGATGGTCTCGTTCATGGAGAACGGGCCCGGCAAGGCCACCTTCACCGGCCGCTGACCTACCCTCAGGACATCATGACGACGACTCGCGCCCAACCGCCGTCGGGAGATCCGGCGCCGAACCCGAACGCCACGCCCGAGGAGATCGAGGCGGCCCGCCACGATCCCAAGCTGGCCAACGTGCTCTACCACGACTGGGAGGCCGGCTCCTACGACGAGAAGTGGTCGATCTCCTACGACGAGCGCTGCATCGACTACGCCGCCGGCCGGTTCGAACTGGTCGCCGGCCGGGACGGCTGGCCGTACGGGCACGCCCTGGAGCTGGGCTGCGGCACCGGGTTCTTCCTGCTCAACCTGATGCAGGCCGGGGTGGCTTCGCGGGGTTCGGTCACCGACCTGTCACCCGGCATGGTGCAGGTGGCGCTGCGCAACGCCTCCGGGCTCGGGCTGGACGTGGACGGGCGGGTGGCCGACGCCGAGCGCATCCCGTACGACGACGACACCTTCGACCTGGTGGTCGGGCACGCGGTGCTGCACCACATCCCGGACCTGGACGCCATGTTCCGCGAGGTGCTCCGGGTGCTCAAGCCGGGTGGGCGGTTCGTGTTCGCCGGCGAACCCACCAAGCTCGGCGACAAGATCGCCCGCAAGCTCGGGCAGATCACCTGGCTCACCGTCACCCGGGCCACCCGGCTGCCGGTGCTCAAGGGCTGGGCGCGGCCGCAGGCGGAGCTGGACGAGTCGTCCCGGGCCCAGGCCCTGGAGGCGGTGGTCGACATCCACACCTTCGACCCCGACGAGCTGGAGGCCATGGCCGTCGGGGCCGGGGCCCGGGACGTCCGGGTGGTCACCGAAGAGCTGACCTCGGCCTGGTTCGGCTGGCCGGTCCGCACCTTCGAGGCGGCCGTCCCGCCCGGCAAGCTGGGCCTGCGCTGGGCCATGTTCGCCTGGCGCAGCTGGGAGAAGCTGGGCTGGGTGGACGCCCACCTGCTGGACCGGGTGGTGCCGCGCAAGTTCTTCTACAACGCGCTGATCACCGGGGTGGCGGGTGGCGGCGAACCCTGAGGTCACGGTCCTGGTCGTCGACGAGCACCCGATCTGGCGGGAGGGCGTCGCCCGGGACCTGAGCGCCTGCGGCTGCACCGTGCTGGCCACGGTGGCCGACACCGCCTACGCCGCCCGGGTCGCGGCCGCCGTCGAGCCCCGGGTGGTGCTGATCGACCTCGACCCGGCCGCCGTCGACGCGGTGGAGCCGGTGCGGACGATCACCCAGACGCTGTCCGGCACCCGGGTGCTGGTGCTCTCCGAACGCGCCGGGCACCGGGACGTGCTGGACGCGGTCAAGGCCGGCGCGTCGGGCTACCTGGTCAAGACGGCCGCCCCCGACGAGCTGACCGATGCGGTGCGGCGGACCGCCGAGGGTGCCGCCGTGTTCACCCCGGGACTGGCCGACCTGGTGCTGGGGGAGTACCAGCGGCTGGCCCGGCAGGCGGGGGCGCTCGGCGGTCCAGCCCCGTCCCCGGCTGAAGTACCGGCGCCCGTACCGACCCCCGCGCCCGTCCCCGCCGTACCGGCCGATCCCGCGCCCGTCGCGGCCGGGCCGGCCGGCGCGGAGCCGGCGGTGGATCCGGTGCCCCGGCTGACCGAGCGGGAGACCGAGGTGCTGGGGCTGGTCGCCGCCGGGCTCACCTCCCGGCAGGTCGCCACCCGGCTCGGCCTGTCCCCGCGCACCGTGGAGAACCACGTGCAGAGCACCCTGCGCAAGCTGCAGCTGCACAACCGCATCGAGCTGGTCCGCTACGCCATCTCCCAGGGATTGGCCGAGTAGCTCATGTCGGCCGGGCTGGATCTCGCCGAGCGGGTGCTGGCCCCACTGTGGCGCGGGCTGGTCGGCTACCGGCTGCTCGCCTTCGGCTACGCCTGCGTGCAGGTCGCCAGCAGCTGGTCGGCCTACCGCCGGCCGGAGGTGGCGGCCGGGGTGCTGCTCGTGGTCGGGGTCTGGACGGCGTACTCCACCTACGGCTACCTGCGGTCCCCGTCCCGCCGGCTGGTGGTGGTCGACCTGGTGATCACCGTGGCGGCGGTGGCGTCGACGGTGGTGGTGGAGACCCCGCAGCGGATCGCGGCCGGGGTGCCGGTGCTGAGCACGGTGTGGTCGGCGGGTTCGCCGGTCGCGGCGGCGTTGACCACCGGCCCGGTGGCCGGGGTGCTGGCCGCGGTGGCCGTGCAGGGCGTGGTGGTGGCCGTCCGCGGTCTCGGCACCAACGAGCTGACCGACCTGTTGCTGCTGGTCGCGACCACAGCGGCGGTCGGCTACGCGGGCACGGTGATGCGCCGCTCGGCCGCCGAGCTGCGCACCGCGATCGAGCTGCGCGCGGCGCTGGCCGAGCGGGAGCGGCTGGCCCGCACCATCCACGACGGGGTGCTGCAGGTCCTCGCCCAGGTGCACCGGCGGGGCCGCGCGGCCGGGGGGCAGGCCGCCGAGCTGGGCGAGCTGGCCGGGGAGCAGGAGCTGGCCCTGCGCACCCTGATCGCCACCGCCCCGCCGGTCGCCCAGCCCGCCGGGCACGCCGACCTGACCGCCGCGCTGCTCGGGCTGGCCTCCCCGACGGTGACGGTGTCCGGCCCCGGCCGGCCGGTGGTACTGCCCAGGCACGAGGTCGACGAGTTGGTCGCGGCGGTACGGGCCGCGCTGGCCAACGTGGTCGAGCACGTCGGGCCCTCGGCGGCGGCCTGGGTGCTGCTGGAGGAGCTGGGCGACCGGGTGGCGGTCAGCGTCCGGGACGACGGCCCGGGGATCCCCGCCGGCCGGCTGGCCGCCGCCGAGGCCGACGGCCGGCTGGGGGTGGTCTCCAGCATCCGGGGGCGGCTGGCCGACCTGGGCGGGACGGCGGTCTGCCACAGCGCGCCGGGGCAGGGCACCGAGTGGACGTTCGAGCTGGCTTCTCCGGAGGGACGATGACCGCGATCACCGTGATGGTGGTGGACGACCACCCGATGTGGCGGGACGGGGTGGCCCGCGAGCTGGGCCAGCACGACCTGCCGGTGGTGGCCACCGCCCCGGACGGGCCGTCGGCGGTGCGGATCGCCACCGCGGTCCGCCCCACGGTGATCCTGATGGACCTCAACCTGGGCGCCAGCAGCGGGGTCGACGCCATCGCCGCGATCCTGGCCGTGCTCCCGGACACCCGGATCCTGGTGCTCTCGGCCAGCGGTGAGCAGCTGGACGTGCTGGCGGCGGTGAAGGCCGGAGCCAGCGGGTACCTGGTCAAGTCGGCCAGCATCGAGGAGCTGGTGGACGCGGTGCGCCGGACGGCCGCCGGGGCGGCGGTGTACACGCCGGGCCTGGCCGGGCTGGTGCTGGGGGAGTACCGCAGGCTGGCCGGTGCCGGGGCCGCCGCTTCGGAGACGCCGGCGCTGACCGACCGGGAGACCGAGGTGCTGCGGCTGGTGGCCAAGGGGATGACCTCGCGGCAGATCGCCGACCGGCTGGTGCTCTCCCCGCGCACCGTGGAGACCCACGTGCAGAACACCCTGCGCAAGCTGCAGCTGCACAACCGGGTCGAACTGGCCCGCTACGCCATCGAACAGGGCCTCACCGACCCGTAGTCAGCCGTCCAGGGTGCGCAGCCGGCGGAGGATCTGGGCGTGCAGGGCCGGGATGTCGGTGTCCCGGGCCACGTCCACCGGACGCCCGCCGCCGGCCCGCGACACGGTGCCCCGACCGTCACCCGGCGCGCAGTCCACGGCCAGCGGCATCGGCTCGGTGCGCAGCGTGCCCGGGACGGCCGCCTCCAGCACCGCGACCGCGTCGTGCAGCGGCACCCCGTCGATGCCGGAGTGCCGGGCCCGGTAGAACTCGACGATCCCGGCCAGGGTGGCGCAGCGCGGCCCGCCGGCGGCCAGCTCGTCCAGCCAGGCCCCGCTCACCGAGCAGCCCATGGTCAGCTCCAGCGGTACCAGGGTGGTCGGCACCCGCTCCTCGGCCAGCACCCGGTGCGCCGCCTCGGGGTCGCAGTGCACGTTGAACTCGGCGGTCGCCGTGGTGTTGCCGCCGGTCAACGCCCCGCCCATGATCACAAGGCGGCCGATCTTCGGGGCCAGCTCCGGGTGCACGGCCAGCAGCAGCGCGATGTTGGTCAGCGGGCCGATCGGGGCGATGGTCACCGGCTCCTCGGCGGCCCGCAGCACGTCGGCCAGCAGCTCCACCGCGCCCCGGGGGTCGAGCGGCCCGGGTTCGGGCAGGGTGGAGGCGCGGCCGCCGAGGCCGTCACCGGCGTGCCAGTCGTCGGCCCGCATGGCCTGCGGGTGCACCAGCGGACGCGCGGCGCCGGCGGCCACCGGGATCTCCGGGTGCCCGGCCAGGGCGAGCAGCCGCCGCGCGTTGGACGCGGTGGACTCCAGGCCGACGTTGCCGAACACGCAGGTCACCGCCACCAGCCGGACCTCGGGGCTGGCCAGGGCGAGCAGCAGCGCGACCGCGTCGTCCACGCCGGGGTCGGTGTCGATCACCAGGGGTACGGGCACCCGGCCAGCTTCGCACAGCCCGCCGATTAGGCTCACCCCCCGTGACGAGCATGTGGGGCGCACCGGTGCGGACCCGTTGGGCCGCCTGGCGGCGCAATCGCCGGGACCCGAGGCAGGCCCGATTCCTCACCGTGGCCTCGCTGCGCTGGGTGATCCGCAACCGGGCCTGGTCGCCGTGGTACCTGGTCCGCTACGCCCGGCTGCTGCGCTTCCGGCTGGCCAACCCGCACGTGATCCTGCGCGGCATGGTGTTCCTGGGCAAGGACGTCGAACTGCACGCCCGCCCGGGCTACGGCCGGTTGGAGATCGGCCGCTGGGTGCACATCGGTGACGGCAACTGCCTGCGCTGCCACGAGGGGTCGCTGCGGATCGGCGACAAGGTGGTGATGGGCCGGGCGAACACCATCAACACGTACCTGGACGTCGAGATCGGCGCGGCCACCCTGGTCGCGGACTGGGTGTACATCTGCGACTTCGACCACGTGATCTCTGACGTCCACCTGCCGATCAAGGACCAGGGGATCGTGAAGACCCCGGTCCGGATCGGGCCGGACTGCTGGATCGGGGTGAAGGTGTCGGTGCTGCGTGGCACCCGGATCGGCCGGGGCTGCGTGCTCGGGTCGCACGCCGTGGTGCGCGGTGATATCCCGGACTACGCGATCGCCGTCGGGTCGCCCGCCCGGGTGGTCCGCAACCGGCTGGACGACTACGAGGCCGGCGCCGAACGCCGCGCCGCGCTCGAGGACATCGCCCGCAAGACCGCCCGCGCCGTCGAGCAGTCCCTCAACGACGCCTGACCGCCTGGGGCTCAGTCCCCGCCCGGGGCTGAGCGGGATGCCGGGCAAGGCCGCAGGAGCCGTGGCGTGCTCAGCACGCGAGGCGACGAGAACGCCGCCCGGCGCCCGCTCAGTCCCGGGGGCCGAAGATGTTGCCGGTGGGGATCTTCGGCCGAGCCAAGGGGCCCACCGGGCGGCGCTCGGCGGTGGCGTACACGTCGGCGGTGGCGGCGGCGATCCGGTCCCAGTCGAACTCGTCGGCCAGCCGCGCGCGGGCCGCGGTCGCCCGTCGACGGGCGCCGGCGGGGTCGGCCAGCACCGAGGTCACGGCGGCGGCGATCCCGGGTACGTCGCCCGGGGCGAACGACACCCCGGTTACCCCGTCCCGGACCACCTCGCCCAGCCCGCCGGCGGTGGACGCCACCAGTGGGGCACCGGCCGCCGCCGTCTCCAACGCGACCATGCCGAACGGTTCGTAGCGGCTGGGCAGCACCACCGCCGCCGCCGTGGCCAGCACCGCGGCCAGACCGGCGTCCGACAGGTGCCCGAGCATGAGCACCGACCGCCGCACCCGGTGGATCCGCGCCTGCGAGACCAGGAACTCCGCCTGGGTGCCGTGCCCGGCGACCAGCAGCCGGGTGCCGGGATAGGCCCGGCGGATCCGGGGCATCGCGGCGATCAGGTCGTGCACGCCCTTCTCGTACTCCAGCCGCCCGAAGTAGGCCAGCAGCGGGGCGCCGTCCGGGGCGTACCGGTCCCGGACCGCGGCCACCTCGTCCGGCGCCACCTCCCACGAGGACGGCTCGATGCCGTTGTGCAGCACGGTGATGTCGGACTCGTCGCGGTCGAACAGCCCGGCCGCCTCGGCCCGCATGGCCGCCGAGCAGGTGATCAGGGCGTCCGCGCGCTGGGCCAGCCACCACTCCACCGAGTGCACCTGGCGGCTGGTCACGCTGGACAGCCAGCCCGCGTGCCGGCCGGCCTCGGTTGCGTGGATGGTGGCCACCAGCGGGACGTCGAGCAGGTCGGCCAGGGTGATCGAGGCGTGCGCGACCAGCCAGTCGTGCGCGTGCACCACGTCCGGTCGCCAGTTCTCCGCACCGGAGGACAGCCAGTCCGGGACGGCGCGGATCATCGCGTGGCTCATGCCGAGGGTCCAGGCCACCATGTCCCGCTCGAACTCCAGGTGCGGCGGGTCCTCGGCCACCCGCAGCACCCGCACCCCCTCCACGGTCTCGTCCACGGTGGGGTGGGTCTCCGCGTCGGTGCCCGAGGGCTGGCGGGACAGCACCCGCACGTCGTGACCGGCGGCGACCAGGTGGCGGGCCAGGGCGTGCACATGCCGGCCGAGGCCACCCACGACGACCGGTGGGTACTCCCAGGACACGATCAACACCCGCATGGCGTCAACTTACCGGCCACCCGGCACGGAACTGCGCGCACTGTGCCGTTCGTCGCGTGTCCGGGAATCAGCGGGCGACCAGGCCCCGGGCGTCGAGTCCGCCGAACAGGGTGTCCCGGCGGTCCAGGTCGCCGACGACCTCGGCCGCCTTGTCCCGCCGCCCGGCGGCCAGCAGGGCGGCCAGCTCGGCCACCGACCCGGCGTGCGAGCGGGCCCGGGCCAGCGCGTAGTCCGCCGCCGAGTCCTTGGTGACCATGAACGCCCAGTCGCTGGACAGGGCGAGCAGCGCCTGCCGGGCCAACCCGTCCAGCACCGGATCGGGCACCGGACCGGGCGACACCGCCCCGAGCAGCGCGGCCTGCACCTCGCGGTTGCTCTCCACCAGCGACGACACCAGGGCGCCGTCCCACACCCGCCAGTCCTTGCCCGAGCCCCAGGACGACGCCGGGAGCTCCACCGGCCCACCCAGCGCCCCCGCCTCCAGCGCGCCGCGCAGCGTGCTCACCCGGACGCCGGCCTCGGGCAGCGCCCGCAGCACCTCGCCCAGCCAGGCCGGCCCCTCGTGCCACCAGTGCCCGAACAGCTCGGTGTCGTAGGCCGTCACCACCAGGCCCGGCCGGCCGTGCTCGGCGGCCACCGCGTCCAGCCGGGCCCGCACCACCCGGACGAAGTCGGCGGCGTCCCGCTGCACGGCGGCCGCCGCGCGGGCCCCGTCGTACGGCTTCTTGACCGGCACCCGCCGACCGGTCACCCGGGCCGGCTTCAACCCGGTGACGTGGTCGTAGGTGTGGAAGTCGCGGTACCAGCGGCCCCCCGGGTAGCCCGAGCGCGGCGACCACACCCGGTAGGTCACCGGCAGGTCCCGGGCGAAACACACCACGTCGGAGTCGCCGACCGGGCGGGCGAACGCGGTGTCGCCGCGCAGCGCCGGGCCGTCGACCAGGAACCGCCGGACCCCGGCCGCCGAGTACCCGGCCTCCATGCCCGGCGCGTACCCGCACTCCGGGGCCCAGATCCCGGCCGGGCGGGTGCCCAGCCGGCGCGCGGTGTCGGCCAGCCCCGCCTCCAGCGCGAACCGGCGCACCCGCTCGTCGAGCAACGGCTGGAACGGGTGCGTGGCCGGGCCGCCGAGCAGCTCGATCACGCCCGCGTCGACGAGCGGCCGCAGCACCGCCGAGCCGCCGTGCCGCCAGCGGGTCTCGAAGTCGTCCAGGGCCACCGCGGCGGCCCGGTGCTCGTCGCGGGCCAGGGCGGCCATCGGCGGGTCCGGCCAGCGACCGTGCGCGCGGACCGCCGCCTCGTCCGCCCGCAGCGCCCACGAGCCCAGCCAGTCGTGCATCCCGCGCAGGCAGTACGGGTCGTCCAGCTGGGCGGCCAGCACCGGGGTGACGCCGAGGGTCAGCACATCCCGGCGGCCCTCGTCGGCCAGCTCGCGCAGCAGCCGCAGCACCGGCAGGTAGGAGCCGGCCCAGGCCTGGTAGAGCCACTCCTCGCCGACCGGCCAGGCCCCGTGCCGGGCCAGCCACGGCAGGTGGCTGTGCAGCACCAGGCAGAACGTGCCGACCGGCTCGCGCGCGGGGCTCACCGGAGCCGGGCTGGGCCGAGGCGGGCGACAGCGATCAGGTCCAGGCTGTCGTCGATCCGGTCGGCGTGGATGTCGAAGTCCTGCGCCCGCACGGACGCGACGTCGGCCGCCAGCTGCGCCGGCCACGCCCCGCTCCCGTCGACGACCACCGCGACCTGCGCGTCGATCACCGAACCGCCGTGCGCGGCGTCCAGCGCCCGCAGCGCCGGCCCGTGGTGCAGCCCGAGCATCTCCACCTCGGCGAACCCGGCCCCGCGGAGCAGCTCGTCGAGCTCGGCGGCGTTCAGCTCTCGGGTGTGGAAGGGGTTGAGCGGGGTGTCCCGGCCGGGGGAGAAGGTGATCCGGTTGGGGGTGCTGACCAGCAGCGCTCCGCCCGGCCGCAGCACCCGGGCACACTCGGCGAGGAACCCCGGCTGGTCCCACAGGTGCTCGATGACCTGCAGGTTCACCACCACGTCGAGGCTCTCCGACGCGATCGGCAGCCCGACCAGATTGCCCCGCAGGGCCGCCACCGTCGGGTAGCGGGCGGCCACGTGCGCGACGGTGAGCGCGTCGTAGTCCAGCGCCACCACCCGGCGGGCCACCGAGGTGAGCAGGTCGGCGCCGTAACCCTCGCCGCAGCCCGCCTCGAGCACCACCGCGTCCCGGCAGTGCGCCTCCAACCGCAAGTACGCCGCCTCGTGGCGCCTGAACCAGTAGTTCTCCTCGGCGATCCCGGGCACCGTGCGTTCACCGGTGAGGGGCAGACCGGGCTGACCTGCGTCGACGTCCGTCATCGGGGGAGCACGTTACAGGCAGCGTTCCGATCAGGACGTGACCCGCTCCCACTCCACGACCAGGGCGCGCGAGCCCGCCGGGTCCACGCGCACCGGGAGCGAGGTGCCGACCCGGACCGCCGCGGCGTGGTTGAACGGCACCCGCACGTGCCGGCGGACCCGCCGGCCGTCGACGAGCAGGTCGAGCCGGACGATCGGCTCGGCGCCGATCGCGCCGGACGTGCCGCGCACGCCCACGATGGTGGCCGTGGTCGATCGGCCACTCACCGAGACCCGTTCCAGCGCGGCGACGCCGCCGAACATCCGGTGCTGGAGCACGGTCCACAGGACGCCCAGGGCGAGCGCGAGCAGGCCGACGATCCCGGCCGACAGGGACACGACGTGTCCCGCCGGGCCGCCGAGCACGGCGCGGCCGGCGAGCGCCAGGGCCAGCGTCACCCCGCCGGTCACCAGGAACCACCGGCCCAGCCGTCCGAAGGTCACCGTCACCGCCGCCCCCTCCCGCCGGTCTCCATTGTCCGGCCGGGGCGGACGGACGCCGGAACCAGCCGGACTGATCCTCACATGTGGGCACGGCCTCAGGTGAGAGACATCACGCACGTCAGCGGGGGTCGATGGTGGTCGACTCGGCCACGATGGGGTCAAGTTCCATCGGCGCATCCTCCGGATGGCCGTGACGGGTCGCCCCTTGACCGTGTCGCGCGTAGGGTCGCCGCCAGCCGGGCCGCGCCGCGCCCCCGGTCTCTCCAGAGACCACGCCGCGGGCCCCAGAGGTAGGAGGTCGAAGGGGACCGATGAACATAGTCGTGCTGGTCAAGCAGGTGCCGGACACATACTCCGAGCGCAAGCTGGCCGACTCCGACCACACGCTCGACCGGGATTCCACCGACGCCGTGATCGACGAGATCAACGAGCGCTCGGTGGAGGCGGCCCTCCAGCTCAAGGAGGCGCACGACGGCGAGGTCACCGTGGTCAGCATGGGGCCGGACCGGGCCACCGAGGCCATCCGCAAGGCGCTGTCGATGGGTGCGGACAAGGCCGTGCACCTCTCCGACGAGGCCCTGCACGGTTCCTGCGCGGTGCAGACCGCCAAGGCGCTGGCCAAGGTCATCGGCACCGTCGAGGGCTTCGACCTGGTGATCACCGGGAACGAGGCCTCGGACGGCCGGACCGGGGCCGTCCCGGCCATGGTCGCCGACCTGCTCGGCATCCCGGCGCTGACCCACGCGCAGGAGCTCGAGGTCAACGGCACCACCGTCTCCGTCACCCGCGGCACCGACGACGGCATCACCAAGCTCAGCGCCGAGCTTCCCGCGCTGGTGAGCGCCGGGGAGAAGCTGAATGAGCCGCGCTACCCGTCCTTCAAGGGCATCATGGCCGCGAAGAAGAAGCCGGTCACCACGCTGACCCTGGCCGACGCCGGCATCGAGCCCGGAGCCGTCGGGCTGGCGAACGCGCTCACCACGGTCACCGAGGCGGCCCCCAAGCCGCCGAAGAGCGCCGGTGAGAAGGTCGCGGACGAGGGTGACGGCGGCTCCCAGATCGCCAAGTACCTGGTCGGCCAGAAGATCATCTGATCGTTCGACGAGAGGAGACCATAGATATGAGTGAGGTTCTGGTACTCGTCGAGCAGTTGGACGGCGAGATCAAGAAGGTGACCTACGAGCTGCTCACCGTGGCCCGCACCCTGGGCGAGCCGGCCGCCGTGGTGGTCGCGGCGCCCGGCACGGCCGGCAAGCTGGCCGACGGGCTGAAGGCGCACGGCGCGGCGAAGATCTACGTGGCCGAGTCCGACGAGGTGGACGGCTACCAGGGCGCGGCCCAGGTGGCGGTGCTCGAGTCGCTGGTCGGCTCGGCGAGCCCGGCGGCGGTGCTGATCGCGGCCAGCGCGGACGGCAAGGAGATCGCCGGCCGGCTGGCCGTGCGGACCGACTCCGCGCTGCTCACCGATGTGGTGGGGATCGCCGAGGGCGGCGCCGCCGAGCACTCCATCTTCGGTGGCGCGTTCGTGGTGACGGCCAAGGCCAACACCGAGCACCCGGTGATCACCGTGCGGCCGGGTGCCGTCGAGGCCGAGGCGGCCGACGGGGCCGGTGCCGAGGAGGCCGTCGAGGTCCCGGCGATCGACGCGGCCAAGAACGCCAAGGTGCTCTCCCGCGAGCCGATCGTGGGCGGCGACCGCCCCGAGCTCACCGAGGCCTCGATCGTGGTCTCCGGTGGTCGCGGGGTCGGGTCGGCGGAGAACTTCGAGGTCGTGGAGAAGCTGGCCGACTCCCTGGGGGCGGCCGTCGGTGCCTCCCGGGCGGCCGTCGACTCCGGCTACTACCCGAACCAGTTCCAGGTCGGCCAGACCGGTAAGACGGTCTCGCCGCAGCTGTACGTCGCGCTGGGCATCTCCGGCGCGATCCAGCACCGGGCCGGGATGCAGACGTCGAAGACCATCATCGCGGTGAACAAGGACGAGGAGGCGCCGATCTTCGAGATCGCCGACTTCGGCGTCGTGGGCGACCTGTTCAAGGTCGCCCCGCAGCTCACCGAAGAGGTCACCAAGCGCAAGGGCTGAGCCCGTCAGCCAACAGGGGCCGGACGCCGCGTTAACTCGGGGTGTCCGGCCCCTCTTGCTGTTCACGAAGCTGTGCACGCACTGTCGGTGTACGGCAGGTGACGGTTCGCATCGGTTCGGTATCCAGGGGGCATGACACAGAGCCAGCTGTTGGTCTCCACCCCGCCGACCGAGCAGACCGGCCCGACCTCGCGGTACTCGTTGCTGCTGACCAGGGACGATGCGCTGGTCGAGGCCGCACAGCGGCTGCGCTACCGGGTGTTCGCCGAAGAGCTCGGCGCGTCGCTGTCGGACGCGGCCGCCGGCCGGGACACCGACCGGTTCGACGAGCACTGCGACCACCTGGTGGTCCGGGCCGACGCCACCGGGGAGATCGTCGGCACCTACCGGATGCTGCCCCCGGAGCGGGTCGCGGCGGCCGGCGGCTACTACGCCGAGACCGAGTTCGGCCTGGGCGCGCTGGACGACCTGCGACCGAACCTGGTGGAGACCGGCCGGGCCTGTGTGCACCCCGACCACCGCGCGGGCGGGGTGGTCAGCCTGGTCTGGGCCGGCATCGCCCGCTACCTGCTGCTGACCGGGCACACCCACCTGATGGGCTGCGGCAGCGTGCCGCTGGGCGACGGGGGCGCGCTGGCCGCCGGGGTGTGGGACCTCGCGCAGCGCAAGCACCTCTCGCCGGTCGACCGCCGGGTGACCCCGCACACGCCGTGGGACGCCGACTCGGCACCCCGACCGGCGCGGACCGTGGTGCCGCCGCTGCTGCGCGGGTACCTGCGGCTGGGCGCCTGGGTCTGCGGCCCGCCCGCGCACGACCCGGAGTTCGGCGTGGCCGACCTGCTCCTGCTGCTCCCGCTGGACCGGATCGACGACCGCTACCTGCGCTTCTTCCTCGGGGAGTCCCGGTGACCATCATCGACACGAAGCCCGCGACGCTGATCGACATGGAGCCGGTGCGGCCGGCCGGGACACCGGCGGTGGCGGCCGCTGCGGTGGCCGGGCCGTCGGTGGCCGAGGGGCATCCGGGTCTGGGCCCGGGTGCGTCCGTGTGGTCGCCCCTGTCGCCGTGCACCGCCGCCTGCCTGCCCGAGCCCGGATCGGAGCCCCGGGTGAGCGGGCTGCGGGTGGCCTGGCGGATGACCGCCTTCACTGTGATGATCGGGTTCGCCGCCGCGCTGTTCCTGGTGCTGCCGCTGCTGTGGTCGCTGCGCTCGTGGCTCGGCCGGGGTGAGTCGAACGGCCGGGGTGAGCTGCCGACCTGGCTGTTCCGGGCGCTGCTGCGGACCATCGGGGTCCGGGTGGTGCGGCACGGCCCGGCCGACCTGCGGGAGGATGCCGGGCGCGGTGCGCTGGTGGTGGCCAACCACATGTCCTGGCTGGACGTGCTCGCCTTCGGTGCCCTGGGGTCGGTGCGGATGCTGGCCAAGCACGAGATCCGGTACTACCCGCTGATCGGGCTGGTGGCCCAGCGGATCGGCACCCTGTTCATCGACCGGGCCGAGCTGCGCGCGCTGCCCGGAGTGGTGGCCGACGTGGCCGACGAGCTGCGGGCCGGGGGCCTGGTCGGGCTGTTCCCGGAGGGCACCACTTGGTGCGGGACGGCCACCGGACGGTTCCGCCGGGCCGGGTTCCAGGCCGCGCTGGACGCCGGCGCGCCGGTCCGCCCGATCGCCCAGCGGCTGCTGCTGCCCGACGGCACCCGGACCACCGCCGGGGCGTTCATCGGTGACGACACCGTGCTCGCCACGCTGCTGCGGGTGGTCGCCCTGCCCGGCCTGACCCTGGAGATGCGGGTGCTGCCGCTGCTCGACCCGGCCCCCGGCACCGACCGCCGGGACCTGGCCCGGGCCGCCGAGCTGGCCGTCTCCGCCGCGACCGGGGTCCGCGCCCCCGACGGCCCCCGAGCGGCGGCCCCGGTCGCGCTGGCCGCCTGAGGAGGAGCCGTTCAGGCGGTGCCGTGCACGTACCGGCCCGGACAGCGGCCCGGACCCCAGGGCCGCCTCGGTGAACGGGACCGCGAGCGGCTCGGAGTAGCGGCCCATGAACCGCCCGTACGCCTCGGCGTCGACCTCGAAGCTCACCCGGCCAGCCTGTTCCCGGCCCCCGGTGGCGGCAACCGCGCTCCCCGGATCGGACCGGCGGCGGGCGGTCCGTGCGTCGGGAACGGTCGCGAGCGACTAACCTGGCCGGTGCGATGACATATCTGGACCACGCGGCCACCACGCCCATGCTGCCCGTCGCGGTGGCCGCGATGAGCGAGGCGTTGGCGCGGACCGGCAACGCCTCGTCGCTGCATTCCTCGGGGCGGGCGGCCCGGCGGGCGGTGGAGGAGTCCCGGGAGGCCATCGCCGCCGCGCTGAACGCCCGGCCGTCCGAGGTGCTGTTCACCACCGGCGGCACCGAGGGCGACAACCTCGCGGTCAAGGGCATGTACTGGGCCCGCCGGGACGCCGACCCGGCCCGCGACCGGGTGCTGGTCTCCGCCGCCGAGCACCACGCCGTGCTGGACGCCGCGCTCTGGCTGGAGAGCCACGAGGGCGCCGAGCTGGTGCTGCTCGAGGTCGACCGGCTCGGCCGGGTCCGGCCCGAGGTGCTGCGCGCCGCGCTGGCCGAGGCACCCGAGCGGACCGCGCTGGTCAGCGTCATGTGGGCGAACAACGAGGTGGGCACGGTCAACCCGGTCGCCGAGCTGGCCGAGGTGGCCCACGAGTTCGGCGTCCCGCTGCACAGCGACGCGGTGCAGGCCGCCGGGATCCTGCCGGTCGACTTCGCCGCGTCCGGAGTCGACGCGCTCACCGTCACCGGGCACAAGCTGGGCGGGCCGTACGGTCAGGGCGCGCTGCTGCTCGGCCGGGACGTGGCCTGCACCCCGCTGCTGCACGGCGGCGGCCAGGAGCGGGACGTCCGGTCGGGCACGTTGAACGTGCCGGCCGTGGTCGGGCTGGCGGCGGCCGTGGAGGAGTCCGTGCGGGCCGCCCCGGGCCGGGCGGTCGAGCTGGCCGGGCTGCGCGACGACCTGGTCGCCCGGGTGCTCGGGTCGGTGCCGGATGCGGTGTACAACGGCGATCCCGGCCACGACCGGATCGCCGGCGGCCCGTCCCGGCTGCCCGGCAACGCGCACCTGACCTTCCCCGGCTGCGAGGGCGACAGCCTGATCATGCTGATGGACGCCCGGGGCATCGAGTGCTCCACCGGCTCCGCGTGCACCGCTGGGGTGGCGAAGCCCAGCCACGTGCTGCTGGCCATGGGGTCGGACGAGGCCCTGGCCCGGGGGTCGCTGCGGCTCTCGCTGGGGCACACCTCCACCGGGGCGGACGTGGACGCGCTGGTCGAGGCGGTCGGCCCGGTGGTGGAGCGGGCCCGCCGGGCCGGGCACGCCGGATCGCGCCAGCGCGGCCCGTCCGGGGCGCCGGGCGGCCGCCGACCCCGCCAGGCCCTGGCCACCGCCACCGAACGATGAGGGTGCTGGCCGCGATGAGCGGCGGGGTGGACTCGGCGGTGGCGGCCGCCAGGGCGGTGGACGCCGGCCATGACGTGGTCGGGGTGCACCTGGCGCTGTCCGAGACCCCGGACGCGCTGCGGTCGGGCTCCCGGGGCTGCTGCTCGCGCGAGGACGCCATGGACGCCCGCCGATCGGCCGACGTGCTGGGCATCCCGTTCTACGTGTGGGACTTCGCCGGCCGGTTCGCCGAGGAGGTCGTCGAGTCGTTCGTGGCCGACTACGCCGCCGGCCGCACCCCCAACCCCTGCCTGCGCTGCAACGAGCAGATCAAGTTCGCCGCGTTGCTGGACAAGGCGCTCGGGCTGGGCTTCGACGCGGTCTGCACCGGGCACTACGCGCGGCTCTCGGACGGTGTCCTGCGCCGCGCGGTCGACTCGGCCAAGGACCAGTCCTACGTGCTCTCGGTGCTGGACGCCGACCAGCTGGCGCACGCGATGTTCCCGGTCGGTGACACCCCCAAGCCGGCGATCCGGGCCGAGGCCACCCGCCGGGGCCTGGCGGTGGCGGCGAAGCCGGACAGCCACGACATCTGCTTCATCCCCACCGGGGACACCGCCGGATTCCTCACCGAGCGGCTGGGGGCCCGGCCCGGGCCGGTGGTGGACGACGCCAGCGGCGAGGTGCTGGCCACCCACGACGGGGTGCACCACTTCACCGTCGGGCAGCGCAAGGGGCTCGGGGTGGCCCGGCCGGCGGCCGACGGCCGGGCCCGGTACGTGCTGGGCATCGAGCCGGTCAGCGGCACCGTCCGGGTCGGTCCGGCCGAGGCCCTGGACGTCCGGGAGATCGTCGGCGAGCGTCCGGTGTGGGCCGACGGCCGGGCCCCGCACGGTCCGGTCGAGTGCACGGCGCAGGTCCGGGCGCACGGCGGGCTGACCGACGCGGTCGCCGAGCTGGTCGGCCCCGAGCTGCACGTGCGGCTGCGTACGCCGCTGCGCGGGGTGGCGCCGGGCCAGGCCGTGGCGCTCTACCGCCCGGACCCGGCCGGGGACGTGGTGCTCGGCTCGGCGACCATCGGTTCGGCCACCATCGGTTCGGCCGGCATCAGCGCGGCCCGGTGAGCGAGGCCGTCACCTCCGGGATCGCCGTCGAGCCGGACCGGCCGAGCCCGTTGCTGGCCGAGGTGTGCCGCCAGCTGGCCACCATGCGGTCCACCCGGTACCGGCACCGCACCTCGATCTGCGAGGCGAGCGGCGACTACCGCTACGACTGCTCGGGGTTCGTGGACTACGCGCTCTACCAGGCGGCCCGCGACGCCCTGCTGGCCCTGCCCACCTCGACGAAGACCCGCCCGCTGGCCCGCGACTACGTCGGCCACCTGCGCCGGGTGGCCGAGGGCCTGCCCGGGCCGTGGGCCGACCCGGGCTCAATGGCCGGGTTGCTCCCCGGGGACGTGATCGCCTGGCTGACCCCGGCCGGGTCGGCCACGCACAACAGCGGTCACGTGGTGGTCGTGCTCGACGCGCCCCGGCCCGACCCGGAGCGGCCGGGGGAGTGGCTGGTCCGGATCGTCGACGCCACCTCCTCCCCGCACGCCGACGACTCGCGCGTCGACGACCCCCGAACCCCGGACGGCACCGGCCTGGGTGTCGGGACCATGGGGTTCGTGGCCGGCGGGGACGGCCGTCCGGTGGCCTACCGCTGGCGCGGCGGGCTCTCGCCGCAGGCCAAGTCCACCGTGATCGCCCTCGGCCGCGTCGTGTAGCACGGGTGGTGCTACTCTAGGTGGTGTGGAGCGAATCGGGATCCGTGAGCTGCGGCAGAACGCGTCGAAGTACGTAGCGCTGGTGAAGGACGGGCAGACCGTCGAGGTCACCGAGCGCGGTGAGCTGGTCGCGCTGCTGGTGCCGCCGCAGCGGTCCCAGACGGCGCGGGACCGGCTGATCGCGGCCGGTCGGCTCATCCCGGCTACCAACCCGACCGGCCGTGCCCGATTCGGGCGGCCCGTTCCGGCCGAGCCCGGGCAACCGAGCACGCAGGAGATCCTCGATGATCTGCGAGCCGACCGACTGTGATCTATTTCGATTCCTCGGCCACGCTCAAGCTCGTCCATCACGAGACCGAGAGCCCCGCTCTGGTCGAGTGGCTGGCCGGGCGTCCCATCGATCCGTTGGTGAGCAGTCGCCTCGGGCGGATCGAAGTCCTACGCGGCGCGCGACGCTACGGTGACAACGAGGTCCGGCGGTCGCACGAGGTCATGGCCGAGTTCGACTTCCTGCCTCTCGACGATGCCGTACAGGACCTCGCGTGTGACATCGGAGAGCCACTGCTACGCGCTCTGGATGCGTTGCACCTGGCCACAGCCGTCCTGCTCGGCCCGGATCTGACCGCTTTCGTCGCCTACGACCAGCGGCTGGTCCGGTCCGCCCGCGCCGCCGGCCTGCCGGTCGCCAGTCCCGGAGCCGCCGCGTGAAACCCTTTCCGCCGGGCACCGCCACCGGCATCGGATCGCTGCCCGGCACCGACCCCCGGGAGGCGGCCCGGATGGTCGCCGGGGAGCTGCCCGACCTGCCCTACCTGCCCGAACTGCCCGCCCGGGGCGTCGGCGCGGACATGATCGGCCGCACCGCCGCGCTGCTGGTCGACCTCGCGGTGGAGGTCGTGCCCTCGGGCTGGCGGGTCACCGCCCGCCCCGGCCGGGAGCACCGGCGCGGGGTGGACCTGCTGCGCGGCGATCTCGATGCGCTGGAGGAGGCCCTGGACGCCACCCACCCCGAGCGGGTGAAGGTGCACGCCGCCGGGCCGTGGACGCTGGCCGCCGGCGTCGAGCTGCGCACCGGCCACCGGGTGCTCACCGACCGCGGCGCCCGCCGGGAGTTCGCCGCCAGCCTGGCCGAGGGCTTGGCCGGGCACGCCGCCGAGGTGGCCGCCCGGACCGGCGCCCAGGTGGTCGTCCAGCTCGACGAGCCGGGCCTGCCGGCGGTGCTGGCCGGGTCGCTGCCCACCGCCTCCGGCTACGGCACGGTGGCCGCGGTCCCCGCCCCGGAGGCCGAGCAGGCCCTCCGCGAGCTCATCGAGGCGCTGCCCGGACCGGTGATCGTGCACTGCTGCGCGCCCCGCCCGCCGATCCGGCTGCTGCGGTCCGCCGGGGCCGGCGCGCTGTCCGTGGACGCCACCCTGCTCGGCACCGACACCGCCGTCCTGGACGCGATCGGCGAGACCTGGGACGCCGGCATACCGCTGCTGCTCGGGCTGGTCCCGGCGTTGCGCCCGGACGGCCGGGAGCCCGGGCTGAAGGCGCTGGCCCGGCCGGCGTTCGACCTGGCCGACCGGGTCGGGTTCGCCCGCGACCGGCTGCCCGAGCTGGCCGTACCCACCCCGACCTGCGGGTTGGCCGGCGCCGACGCGGCCTGGGCGACCCGGGCCACGGTGCTGTGCCGCGACCTCGGCCGGGCGTTCGTCGAGCCCCCGGAGAGCTGGGCCGGGGAGTAGGGCTCAGGTACCCGGCCGCAGGTTGACGTCGAAGAACTCGGCCAACGCCTGGATCCGTTCCGGTCCGTACGCGCGAGGGCCGCCGTGACCGATGCCCCGCCCGACGGTGAACTGCACCGGAACGCCCACCGCCCGCAGCCGGTCCCGTAGCTCCCGGCTCTGGCTGAGCGGGACCGCCTTGTCCTGGTCCCCGTGCCAGATCACGAAGGGCGGCTCGTCCCCGTCCACCCAGTACGCCGGGCTGGCGCTGCGGGCGTTGTCCGGGTTGCTGTGCCGGGGGCCGCCGATCAGCGACGTGATGAGCATCTCCTGGGCGGCCTCGATGGGCGGGGAGGACTGGTCGCGTACATCGCTGAGCAGGTCGGTCGGGCCGAAGTCGTCCACCACCGCCTGCACCCGGCTGGACACGTCGAGGTTCGCGCCGACGTCCCACTCCGGTACGTTCCCCGCCGCGCCGGCCATCGCCGCCAGGTGCCCGCCGGCGCTGGCGCCCCATACGCCGATCTTGGGGCCGTACAGGCGATAGCGGGCCGCGTCGACCCGCAGCGCCCGGATAGCGGACTTGACATCGACGATCTGGGCCGGCCACTCCGCCTCCGGAGTGAGCCGGTAGTTCATGCAGGCCACCGCGAAGCCCCGGGACATCATGTCCGCATCCCGAGGGGCGCATTCCTTGTCCTTGCTGCCGGCGATCCAGCCGCCGCCGTGGATCCACACGATCAGCGGCACCTGGTCGGCGCCGTTGTCCGGGACGTAGAGGTCGAGCGAGGTGGAGTCGCCCGCGCCCGCGTCGCTGTAGCGCAGGTCACGGTAGGTGTGCCAGCGCGTCGCCGGCCGCAACAACGACCCCTGGGTCGCCCGTACCGAGGCGGCGGTTTCGACGGGGGACGCCATCGCGGGGCTCGCCGGCCCGCCCGCCTGGGCGGCGGAGATGGCCGCGGCCGCGATCAGCGCACCGACGAGAGGCAGTCGCCGCATGGTCGGGACTGTCCCGGACTCGCGCATCGGGCATGCGGCGAATGAGAATCATGTGAGGCAGATCACATGTCGCGGGACATCGCGGGGTGTGAATCGCGATCTCACGCCTCTGGGGTGAAGGCCGGCATCGGGCCGGCCGCCGCGGCCCTGGGTCCCAGTGGACCGGCGCCGGTGGGCGGTAGGTGCACTGGGTCCCGGTGTGGATCGACCCGGTGAGCGCGCCCCGGGCGTGGGCTTAAGCTCGGCAGCCGTGAGAGCACACGACGACCGCCTGTTGCTGGGCCCGGGCCCGTCCACCCCCTACCCCGAGGCGATGGAGGCCCTGGGCCGGCCGGTGCTGGGCCACCTCGACCCCGACTACATCGCGCTGATCCGGTCCGTTGGTGACCAGCTGCGGGAGCTGTGGGGCACCACCAACGAGCTCACCCTGCCGGTCAGCGGCACCGGCTCGGCCGGCATGGAGGCCTGCCTGGCCAGCCTGCTGCAGCCGGGGGAGAAGGCGATCGTCGGGGTCAACGGCTACTTCGGCGAGCGGCTGTGCGAGGTGGCGACTCGGGGCGGCGCCGAGGTGGTCCGGGTGGAAGCGCCCTGGGGCCGGGCGCACGACCCGGCCGACCTGCTGGCCGCGCAACGCACCCACCCGGACGCCCGGCTGCTGGCCGTGGTCGCCGCCGAGACCTCCACCGGCGTGCGCAACGACGTGGCGCCGCTGCGCGCACTGCAGGACACCGACACGTTGCTGCTGGTCGACGCGGTGACCGCGCTCGGTGGCAACGAGCTGCGGCTCGACGAGTGGGGCGTGGACGCCTGCTACTCGGCGAGCCAGAAGTGTCTCGGCGCGCCGCCCGGGCTGGCGCCGGTCACCCTGTCCGCACGCGCGGTGGAGGTGGTGCGGGCGCGCACCGTGCCGGTCCGGTCGTTCTACCTCGACCTGGGGCTGCTGGCCGACTACTACCTGGCGCCCACCCCGAAGTACCACCACACGGCGTCGTCCACCCTGGCGTCCGCGCTGCACGCCGGGCTGGCCCGGCTGCTGGCCGAGGGCCGGGAGGCGGTCTGGGCCCGGCACACCCGGGTCGGCGCCCGGCTGCAGGACGCCCTGGTCAAGCGGGGGTTCGGGTTGATCGCGCCGGACGGCCAGCGGCTGGCCCAGCTGACCGCCACCACCCTGCCCGAGGGCCTGGCGGAGGGGCCGCTGCGCACCCGGCTGCTCGCCGACTACGGCATCGAGGTGGGCGGCGGATTGGGCGAGTTCGCCGGGCGGGCCTGGCGGATCGGGCTGATGGGGCACGCCGCGCGGGAGCGTTCGGTGGTGTCCCTGCTGGGCGCGGTGGACGAGCTGCTCGGCTGAGGCTCACCCCGGCGGGTAGAGCACCGGCAGCGTCGACAGCAGCCGGGGGAACTGCGGGGTGAACCGGCCCTCGCCCCAACGCACGTCCGGCTCGTTGGCGAAGGTCTGGGTGAGCACACCGCTGATCATCGTGGAGATCAGCCAGACCGCGTCGTCGGAGTCCGCGGCCGGACTCAGCTGCCCGGCCGCCACCGCGTCGGCCAGCGCCTCCCGGTGCAGCGCGACCAGGCCGATGCTCGGGGCGAACGCCTCGGGGGAGGGTTCGAAGCTGGGTACCGGACGCCAGAACATCAGCTCGGCCACCGCCCGGTTGGCTAGCGCCCAGCGCCCGGCGGCGTGCAGCGCGGCGGACAACGCGGGCAGCCCGGGCTCGACGCCGACCATGGCCCCCCGCATGGCCGCCAGATGGTCGATCTGGCCGCGGCGGAACAGCTCGTCGTAGACCGCCATCAGGGACCCGAAGTACTTGTAGAGCGACGGCGGCTGGATGCCCATCCGGCGGGCCACCTCGGCCAGGGTGAGCCCGGTGACGCCCTCCTCGGTCATCACGTCCACCGCGATACCCAGGATCTCCTCGATCGTCTCCTGGCGGCGGCGCGCGCGACGGTCCGGCCCGGCGGGTGGACGGTCACGGGTCGAGGCCTGGTCCTGGGACATGAACGAAGCATAGCAAAATCTTTGGTTGACAGCTTTAGCTAATGCTCGTAGCTTTTCTCAGCACAGGAGCAGACCTTCGAACGAGGAGACCTCGACATGGCCCCGAAGAACCAGCGCTGGTGGCTGACCACCGACCAGGTGGAGCTGGACGTCGACGCCGACGCGGACGTCCTGTACGGGATGATCTCCGACCTGCCCCGGATCGGTGAGTGGAGCCCGGAGTGCGAGTCCGTCGAGTGGGAGGGCGAGGTCACCGCGCCGGTCGTGGGCACCGAGTTCGTCGGCCGCAACGCGGTCGGCCCCGGGCGGCGCATCCGCTACTCCCGGCACGGCACGGTGCTGGCGGCCGATCCGGGCCGGGAGTTCACCTTCATCACCGACGAGGGCGGCCGGCCGTCGACCGCGTGGCGCTACACGTTCACCCCGCTCGACGGCGGCGGCACCCGGGTCACCGAGTCCTACGAGGTCCGCTGGATCCCGGTGTGGGCCCGCATCCTCGACGTCCCGACCAACCGGCACCAGGAGCTGCTGGTCGGGATGCGCACCACCCTGGAGCGGCTGAAGGCGGCGGCGGAGGAGACCACCCGACTCCAGCGATCTTGACCGCTGTGCTGGCACCATCGATGGGGTGAGGACCCTGCTGAACGTCATCTGGTTGGTGCTCTGCGGCTTCTGGATGGCCTTCGGGTACGTCGTCGCCGGGGTGATCTGCTGCGTGCTGATCGTCACCATCCCGTTCGGCCTGGCCAGCTTCCGGATGGCGAACTACGCGCTCTGGCCGTTCGGCCGGACCCTGGTCGACCGGCCCGGGGCCGGCGCCCCGTCGGTGATCGGCAACGTCATCTGGTTCCTGGTGGCGGGCTGGTGGCTGGCGCTGGGGCACCTGATCACCGCGGTCGGGCTGGCGATCACGATCATCGGGCTGCCGCTGGCCTGGGCGAACCTGAAGCTCATCCCGGTGTCGCTGGTCCCGCTGGGCCGCGAGGTGGTGCCGATCGAGTACGCCCGGCAGCCGTTGCACCCGGCGTTCAGCCGCTGAGCGGAGCGTTCAGCCGCTGACCCAGCTGTACCGCCGCTCCGGGCGGCCGGTGCCGCCGTAGCGCAGCCGCACCGTGGCCGTGCCGGTGGCCACGAAGTACTCCAGGTAGCGCCGGGCGCTGACCCGGGACAGCGCGGTCGCCTCGGCGCACTCGGCGGCCGAGAGGTCCGCGCCGGCGTGCTCGCGCAGGGTCCGGGCCACCAGCTCGGCCGTCGGCTCGGTGAGGCCCTTGGGTAGCCGGTCCGGGGCCGGCCCGCCCCGCCCGCCGAAGAGCCGGTCGATGTCGCGCTGGTCGCGCACCCCAGTCAGGTCCCGGCGGACCCGCTGGGCGCGGCGTACCTGCTCGGCCAGCGCGGCCTGGTCGAACGGCTTGACCAGGTAGTGCAACGCCCCGCCGTGCAGCGCAGCGGCGATCGTGTCCGGGTCGTCGGCGGCCGTCACGACCAGCACGAACGGGTCGTCGGCGGCCCCGGTGCGCAACCCGCCCAGCACCTCCAGCCCGGACACGTCCGGCAGGTACACGTCCAGCAGCACCAGGTCCGGGTGCAGCCGTCCCGCCTGGGCCAGCGCGTCCGCCCCGGTGTGCGCCACCCCGACCACCTCGCACCCCGGGATCCGGGCCACGTACCCGGAGTGCACCCGCGCGACCATGAAGTCGTCGTCCACCACCAGCACCCTCATCGCGCCACCCCCGCGACCGGTAGCCGGGCGGTGAACAGCGCCCCGCCGTCGCCGGAGGTCCCGAGGCTGATCGCCCCACCCCGGCGCAGGCAGGCCTGCCGGGCCAGGGCCAGTCCGAGTCCCCGGCCGCCCCGGGCACCGAGCGCGGCGGCCTTGGTGCTGAACCCGGAGCGGAACACCTCCTCGGCCAGCTCGGAGGCCACCCCGGGCCCGGTATCGCCGACCCGGACCTCCACGGTGTCCGGATCGGGGTCCAGGCTCAACCCGATCCGCACCCGGCCCGGCCCGGGGGCGCCGGCGGTCGCGTCCATCGCGTTGTCCACCAGGTTCCCCAGCACGGTGACCAGGTCGGCGGACAGGGCCGGGTCGCGGTCGGGGTCCACGGCGGGCAGCCGCGTCCCGGGCTCCAGCTCCAGGGTGACCCCGCGCTCGGTGCCCTGGCTGGCCTTGGCCACCAGGAGCGCGGCCGCCGCCGCGTCCCCGACCCGGGAGGTCACCTCGCGGCGCCACGCCTCGGAGGCCGAGACGATCCCGGCCACGAACCGCCGAACCTCGTCGTGCTCGCCCAGCTCGGTCAGCCCGGCGATGGTGTGCAGCCGGTTGGAGAACTCGTGGGCCTGGGCACGCAGGGTGTCGGTGACCGTGCGGGAGGCGTCCAGCCGGTGTTCCAGGGCCAGCAGCTCGGTGCGGTCGCGCAGGGTCACCACCGCCCCGACCGACCGCCCGTCCACCTGCACCGGCATCCGGTTGAGCACCAGCGCCCGGGTGTCCCGGAGCACCAGGTGGTCCTCACCGGCCACCGCGCCGGTCAGCACGTCGCGCACCCTCGGTTCCAGGCCGAGGGCGTCGACGTGGTCGCCCGGGCCGGCGGAGCCCAGGTCCAGCAGCTCCCGGGCCACCGGGTTGACCAGGGTGAGCCGGTCGGCGGGATCCAGGCCGACCACCCCCTCCTTGATCCCCAGCAGCATGGCCTCCCGCCGCTGCACCAGCTCCACGATCTCCTCCGGCTCCAGGCCCAGGGTCTGCCGGCGCACCCGCCGGGCCAGCAGCAGCGAGCCCGCGACCCCGAGCCCGAGGGCCAACCCGAGCAGGGCCAGCGCCTCGGTCCGGGCCGAGACCAGCGCCCGCCACGGCGATGGGGCCCGGACGGTGGCCGACACCACCCCGATCACCTCGCCCCGGTCCCCGATCACCGGGACCTGGGCGACCATGGTGCGGCCGTCCCCGGCGCCGACCCAGGCCCGGCCGGCCGGCGCGGTGCTCGGCCCCGGGTCCAGCCGGGTGCGCACCCGGGCGGGGTCGGGCGCGGTGCGCACCACCAACCCGGCGTCGGCGATCACGATCTCGTCGGCCCCGGAGAGGTTCTCCGCGCTGCGGGCGAACGCGGGCAGCAGGTCGAACCGGCCGCCGGCCAGCGCGGCCCGCACGGTCGCCACGGCGGCCACGTCCTCGGCCACCGACAGCATCCGCCGCCCCTCGGTCTCCCGGAACGTGGCCTGCGACTGCACCGAGGCCAGCCCGACCACGGCCACCAGCAGGACGGCCACCACGGCCAGCTGCCAGGCGAGCAGCTGCCGGGCCAGGGAGGCGCGCCGTCGCATGGCGCACAAGGTAACCGAGCCGAGGGATCCATGACCGAAATGAACACAAAGACCGTTGTGCGCCGAAGGCAGACAGCCAGGGGTGGCGCCCCACACACTCGTCGCACTCCACCCGACGGCGAGATGGATGCACATGGACCGGTCGACGACGACACCCGAGACGAACCCCCCACCCCGAACCAGGCGATCCGCCGTCACCGGCGTGCTCACCGCGCTGGGGGTGCTGGCCGCGCTGCTGCTGGTGCCACCGGCGATCGGGGCGCTGACCGGCGGCGCGGACGACGCCCAGCTGCGCGGGCTGCGGGTGCTGGTGCCGAACGCCCCGGGCGGCGGCTACGACGTCACCGCCCGGGCGGCCGCCAAGGCCATGGAGGACGCCCGGCTGACCGGCGCCGTCGAGGTGTTCAACCTGCCCGGCGCGGGCGGCACCGTCGGGCTGGGGCGCACGGTCAACGAGGCCGGCAACACCCGGCTGGTGATGAGCATGGGCCTGGGTGTGGTCGGGAGCGTCTACTCGAACGGCTCCCCGGTGACCCTGGCCGAGACCACCCCGATCGCCCGGCTCACCCAGGAGACCGAGATCGTGGTGGTCGGCCGGGACTCGCCGTACCGCACCCTCGGCCAGCTGGTCGAGGCCTGGAAGGCCGATCCCGGGCGGACCCCGGTCGGCGGCGGATCCTCCCCTGGCGGCCCGGACCACCTGGCGCCGATGCTGTTCGCCCAGGGGATCGGCCTGGACCCCAGGCGGGTCAACTACGTGGCCTACGACGGCGGCGGTGAGCTGCTGGCCTCGGTACTCGGCGGCAAGGTCGCGTTCGGGGTGTCCGGGCTGGGCGAGTTCGCCGACCAGGTCCAGGCCGGCGAGCTGCGGGTGCTGGCGGTGACCGCCGCGCAGCGGACCCCCGGGGTGGACGCCCCGACCCTGCGCGAGGCCGGGGTCCCGGTGGACTTCGCCAACTGGCGCGGCATCGTCGCCCCACCCGGGCTGGACGGGGCGGCCCGGGCCGAGCTGGAGCGGGTGTTCGAGCGGCTGAACACCAGCCCCGAGTGGCGGCAGGTGCTGCAGCGGAACAACTGGCAGGAGGCCTACCTGCCCGGACCCGAGTTCGGGGCCTTCCTGGCGGCGGAGAACGACCGGGTGGCCGGGGTGCTGCGCGGATTGGGACTGGCCCGATGACGATCACCGAACAGACACGACGCGGCCCGTCCTCGGGCCACCGGCGGACCTGGTGGCGGGCGCACTCCGAGCTGGGTGTGTCCGCGCTGCTGGCCGCCGTCGGGGTGCTGGTCGTGGTGGACACCCTGACCGAGTCCGGCGGCGGCACCGGCTCGGACCCGATCGGGCCCCGCCCGATCGCGCTGGTGCTGGGGTCGGCGCTGCTGGTGCTGGCCGCCCTGCTGACCGTCGACATCCTGCGCGGCGGGCACGGGGAGGCCGAGTCCGGTGAGGACATCGACCTGGACACCCGGACCGACCTGCGCACGGTCGGCACCCTGGCCGGCGTGCTGGTGGCCACCGCCGGGCTGATCCCGGTGGCCGGCTGGCCGATCGCGGGCACCGTGCTGTTCGCCGGCGCCACCTACGCCCTGGGCTCCCGGGCCTTCCCGCGCGACCTGCTGATCGCCGCCGCGGTGAGCTTGGGCACCTGGGGGCTGTTCGACGCCGCCCTGGGCGTGGACCTGCCCGGCGGCCCGCTGATGGGGGTGTTCGGCTGATGGACACGCTGAACCTGCTGCTCGGCGGGCTGGCCAACGCGCTCACGTGGGAGAACCTGCTCTACGCCGCGATCGGCGTGCTGCTGGGCACCGCGATCGGCGTGCTGCCCGGGATCGGCCCGGCCATGGCGGTGGCGCTGCTGCTGCCGGTCACCTACGCGTTCGAGCCGACCGGGGCGTTCATCATGTTCGCCGGCATCTACTTCGGCGCCATGTTCGGCGGCTCCACCACCTCGATCCTGCTCAACACCCCCGGCGAGTCCGCCTCGGTGATGGCCGCGATCGACGGCAACCCGATGGCCAAGTCCGGGCGCGGCGCGCAGGCGCTGGCCACCGCCGCGATCGGGCACTTCATCGGCGGCATGGTGGGCGTGCTGGGCCTGGTCCTGCTGGCCCCGCTGGTGGCCTCGGTGGCCGTCGACATCGGCGCCCCGGACTACTTCGCCATCATGGTGCTGGCCTTCGTCGCGGTCACCGGGGTGCTCGGCGCCTCCCGGGTGCGCGGGTTCGCCTCGCTGGCCCTGGGCCTGACCATCGGCCTGGTCGGCCTGGACCCGATCAGCGGGCAGCCCCGGCTCACCTTCGGCGTGCCGCAGCTGGCCGACGGCATCGACGTGGTCATCGTCGCGGTCGGGCTGTTCGCGGTGGGGGAGGCCCTGTGGGTGGCCGCGCACCTGCGGCGCAAACCGCAGGAGGTCATCCCGGTGGGCCGCCCCTGGCTGGGTCGGGAGGACCTGCGCCGCACCTGGAAGCCGTGGCTGCGCGGCCCGTTCATCGGGTTCACCTTCGGCGCCATCCCGGCCGGCGGCGCGGAGATGTCCACGTTCATGGCCTATGTCACCGAGCGGCGGCTGTCCAAGCACCCGGAGCGGTTCGGCAAGGGCGCCATCGAGGGGGTGGCCGGGCCGGAGTCGGCGGCCAGCGCGTCCTCGGCCGGCACCCTGGCCACCATGCTCACCCTGGGCCTGCCGACCACGGCCATCGCGGCGGTGATGCTCGCGGCGTTCCAGCAGTTCGGCATCCAGCCCGGGCCGCTGCTGTTCACCCGGGAGCCGGAGCTGGTGTGGACGCTGATCGCCAGCCTGTTCGTCGGCCTGGTGCTGCTGCTGGTGCTGAACCTGCCGCTGGCCCCGGCCTGGGCGAAGCTGCTGCGCATCCCGCGGCCCTACCTGTACGCGGGGATCCTGTTCTTCGCCTGCGTGGGCGCCTACGCGGTGTCCGGGCAGCCGGTGGACCTGCTGGTGCTGCTGGTGATCGGGGCGGTCGGGTTCCTGATGCGCCGCTACGGGCTGCCGGTGCTGCCCGCGATCATCGGGGTGATCCTCGGCGGCGACGCGGAGCTGCAGCTGCGGCGGGCGCTGCAGATCGCCGACGGGGACGTCCGCACGCTGGTCTCCACCCCGCTGTCGATCGTGGTGTACACGGTGGTGGTGCTGCTGTTCGTGGCGCCGCCGCTGGTCCGGACGCTCCGCCGGCGGCGAACCCCGCGAACCGTCGGGGCCCGGGACTAACCTTGCCCGCGTGACCATCCCCGACGCCGCCGCACCCGTCGACGAGCCCGCCGCCGCTCCCGCGCCGCCCGAGGCGCGGGAGCGGCACCGCGCGCTGGCCGAGGAGGTCGCCGACCACCAGTTCCGCTACTACGTGCTGGACGCGCCGATCGTCTCCGACGGGCAGTTCGACACGCTGTGGCGGGAGCTGGTCGGGCTGGAGGAGCGGCACCCCGACCTGGTCACCCCGGAGTCGCCGACCCAGCGGGTGGTCGGCCGGTTCGCCACCGAGTTCACCGCGCACGACCACCTCGAGCGGATGCTCAGCCTGGACAACGCCTTCTCCGCCGACGAGCTGCGGGCCTGGGTGGAGCGGGTGCAGAAGGACGTCGGGGAGGAGCTGCACTACCTCTGCGAGCTCAAGATCGACGGGCTGGCCGTGAACCTGCTCTACGAGGACGGCAAGCTCACCCGCGCGCTCACCCGGGGCGACGGGCGCACCGGCGAGGACGTCACGCTCAACATGCGCACCCTGGTCGAGGTGCCCGAGCAGCTCACCGGCACCGACGAGTTCCCGGTGCCCGCCCTCATCGAGGTGCGTGGCGAGGTGTACTTCCGGTTGGAGGACTTCCAGGCGCTGAACGCGCTGATGGTCGAGGCCGGCAAACCGGTGTACGCCAACCCGCGCAACACCGCCGCCGGTTCGCTGCGGCAGAAGGACCCGAAGGTCACCGCCAGCCGCAATCTCAGACTCATCTGCCACGGCTTCGGCAAGCGCGAGGGCTTCACCCCGAAGCGGCAGTCCGAGGCCTACGACGCGATCAAGGCCTGGGGCCTGCCGGTCTCCGAGCACACCGTGATCAAGCGCGGGGTGGGCGAGATCGTCGAGCACGTCGGGTACTGGGGCGAGCACCGGCACGACATCGCCCACGAGATCGACGGCATCGTGATCAAGGTCGACGAGGTCGCGCTGCAGCGCCGGCTCGGCTCCACCTCCCGGGCCCCGCGCTGGGCGATCGCCTACAAGTACCCGCCGGAGGAGGTCACCACCACCCTCAACGACATCCAGGTCAACGTGGGCCGCACCGGCCGGGTCACCCCGTTCGCGGTGCTGGAGCCGGTGGTGGTGGCGGGCAGCACGGTCGGCATGGCCACTCTGCACAACGCCGACGAGGTGCGCCGCAAGGGCGTGCTGATCGGCGACCGGGTGGTCATCCGCAAGGCCGGCGACGTGATCCCCGAGGTGCTCGGCCCGATCATCGACGTGCGCACCGGGGCCGAGCGCGAGTTCGTCATGCCCACCCACTGCCCCGAGTGCGGCACCGCCCTGGTCCGGCAGAAGGAAGCCGACATCGACCAGCGCTGCCCGAACGCCCGCTCCTGCCCGGCGCAGCTGCGGGAGCGGCTGTTCCACGTGGCCGGCCGGGGCGCGTTCGACATCGAGGTGCTCGGCTACGAGGCGGCCACCGCGCTGCTCACCTCGGGCGTGCTCACCGACGAGGGTGATCTCTTCGGGCTCACCGAGGACGACCTGCTGCGGGTGGAGCTGTTCCGCACCAAGGCCGGGGCGCTCTCGGCCAACGGTCGCAAGCTGCTGGCCAACCTGGAGTCGGCCAAGGACACCGCGCTGTGGCGGGTGCTGGTCGCACTGTCCATCCGGCACGTCGGGCCCACCGCCGCCCGCGCCCTGGCCCGCGAGTTCGGCTCGCTGGACGCCATCCAGGAGATCGCCGCGGCCGCGGTGAGCGTCCCGGACGGCGACGAGCCCGAGGCGACCGCGGTCGTCGAGTCCGAGGCGGAGGTGGGAGCCAAGAAGCCTCGGGCGGCCAAGGTCGTGGATCCGCTGGCCGAGGTCGACGGGGTCGGCCCGACCATCGCGGCCGCCGTCCGGGAGTGGTTCACCCACGACTGGCACCGCGACGTGGTGGCCAAGTGGCGGGCCGGCGGGGTGCGGCTGGCCGAGGAACGCGACGAGTCGGTGCCCCGGTCGCTGGAGGGCATGTCGATCGTGGTCACCGGGTCGCTGGAGCGCTGGTCCCGGGACGAGGCCAAGGAGGCGATCATGGCCAGGGGCGGCCGGGCCGCCGGTTCGGTGTCGAAGAAGACCGCGTTCGTGGTGGTGGGGGACGCGCCGGGGAGCAAGGCCGAGAAGGCCGGGGAGCTCGGCGTCCCGGTGCTGGACGAGGACGGCTTCGGGGTGTTGCTGGAGCGCGGCCCGGACGCCGCGCGGGAGGCCGCCGGCGTCCCGACGGAGACGGCGGCCGAGACGGAGCCGGCCCCCGAATCAGGCACCGAGTGAGGAACGATTCAGAGCCGGTACATCGTGTAGGCCGTAATCTGATGCCGGGGACTTAGGAGGTCGGCTCGGTGCTGCAGGGTTGTCTGAACGGCGCGCGTCCGGCCGATGCGCATCCGGCGCTGCCCGTGACGCCGTACGAGCTGGCCCGGGACGCGCGGGCGATGGCCCGCTACGAGGTCCGCTCGGTGCACATCCACCCCCGGAACGACGCCGGCCGGGAGACCCTGAGCCCGATGCACGTCGGCGACGCGGTGGCCGCCATCCACGCGGCGGTGCCGGGCCTGGAGGTCGGGGTCCCGGCGGCCCGCTGGGTGGAGCCGGACTGGGAGGCCCGGATCCAGGCGGTGCTGGCCTGGGGCCGGCTCGGCGACGGGCGGCCCGACGTCATCTCGGTCAACGTGCACGACACCGGCTGGGAGCAGGTGTGCGCGGCGGCCCACTCGGTCGGGATGGGCATCGAGCTGGGGGTGTGGACGACCGGCGACGCGGTCACCCTCAAGGCCGTCGGGGCGCCGCCCGGCACGGTCCGCCTGGTCGTCGAACCCACCGAGCCCGGGGTCGCGGTGGACGAGGCCATCCGCATCATGCGCACCCTCGGCCGGACCGGGCTCCCGGTGCTGGCCCACGGTGAGGACCTGGGCGCCTGGCCGGTGTTCGACTACGCGCGGGCGCACGATCTGCACACCCGGATCGGGTTGGAGGACACCCTGCTCGGCCGGGACGGCTGGTTGGTGCGGGGCAACGAGGACGTCGTGCAGATCGCGCTGGGCCTGGAGGACTCCGTCCCGCGCCGCCGCCGCGCCACGCGCTAGCGGCGGGGTCCGGGAACCGGGCCGGGGCTCAGGTCAGGACGGTGGCCACGATGCCGCCCAGGTGCGCCAGCCGGGCCAGCTCGGACGGCCGGAACGCCGGACCGCCGGGCCGCCCGACCACCAGGGCCTTGTCCGGGCCCATGAACGGCGCGGCGGCGAGCTCGGTGTCCAGCTCGTACCAGGGTTCCGGTACCCACTGCACGTCCGGGTCCAGCACCGTCGCCCGCTCCAGCGGCAACCACGGCAGGCTCCCGGCCCGGGTCTCCGGCGACGCCTGGCTCTCCGCCAGCCGGTAGGCCCGCTTGCCCTCCTGGGTGACCACCAGCGCCCAGCCGGCCCGGAAGATGCGCGGGATCCCGTCGGCGAAGATCTGCAGGCCGCGCTCGGGGTCGGAGCTGATCTCCTCGATCAGCTCGAGCTCGCGGTGGGTATCGAGCTTGCCGGAGTAGGGGCGGACCGACTCGACGCGCACCCCTGGGATCGACTCCACGGCGGTGATCAACACGTCCGGCGGGCGGCCCTGGGGTAGCTCCACCGCCAGGTCGTCGATGGCCACGCCACCCAGGCGTTCGACCACGTCGAGCGCCAGTATGTCGACACCGGCGTGGCCCAGTGCGGTGGCGACCGCGCCCAGCATCCCCGGCCGGTCCGGCACCTGCACCCGGATCAGGTACGACACGCTTGCTACTGCCTCCTCGTACACCCGTCCGCCGCGCCCGCCGCCCATTCCTCGGAGCGTCGGGTCGTGCTACGGCCCGGGGCATTGTGTCAGGTGGGGATGCCCGGCGTGCCGCCCCACAGGGTGATCCCCTCACCACCCAGCGTGTGCGCGGCACAGCTGCCGCGCTCTCGTAAAGGGTGATCCCCTCACCACCCAGCGTGCGCGCGGCCTGCCTGCCCCCTGCCCGCCGCCCACGCCGTCCGCCATAGAATCGGGATATGCCCGCCATCTCCCGGGACGAGGTCGCGCACCTCGCCCGGCTCGCCCGCCTGGCCGTGACCGACGACGAACTCGAGGTGTTCGCCGGCCAGCTCGACGTGATCCTCGGCGCCGTCGCCCGGGTCGGGGAGGTCGCCGCCGACGACATCCCACCGACCTCGCACGCGGTACCGCTGAGCAACGTCTTCCGCCCCGACGAGCTGCGCCCCGGGCTGGACCAGCAGCAGGCCCTGGCCGGTGCGCCGGCCGCCGAGGAAGGGCGATTCCGGGTGCCGCGGATCCTGGGTGAGGAACAGTGAACGAGCTGATCAGGCTGTCGGCGGCGGAGCTGGCCGGCAAGATCCACGCCCGCGAGGTCTCCGCCGTGGAGGTCACCCGGGCCCACCTGGACCGGATCGCCGAGGTCGACTCCGGGGTCCATGCCTTCCTGCACGTGGCCGAGGACGCCGCGCTGGCCTCCGCCGTGCTGGTCGACGAGGCCCTGGCCGCCGGTTCCGAGCCCGCGTCGCCGCTGGCCGGGGTGCCGCTGGCGCTCAAGGACGTGTTCACCACCACCGACATGCCGACCACGGCCGGCTCCCGGATCCTGGATGGCTGGCGGCCGCCGTACGACGCGACGGTCACCGCGCGGCTGCGGGCGGCCGGCATCCCGATCCTGGGCAAGACCAACATGGACGAGTTCGCCATGGGCAGCTCGACCGAGCACTCCGCCTACGGCGTCACCCGCAACCCGTGGGACGGCGGGCGCGTGCCGGGCGGCTCGGGTGGCGGGTCGGCGTCCGCGCTGGCCGCCTTCGAGGCGCCGCTGGCCATCGGCACCGACACCGGCGGCTCGATCCGCCAGCCGGCCGCGTTCACCGGCACGGTCGGGGTCAAGCCGACCTACGGCGGGGTGTCCCGCTACGGCCTGATCGCCTGTGCGTCGTCGCTGGACCAGGGCGGGCCGTGCGCGCGGACCGTGCTGGACACCGCGCTGCTGCACGAGGTGATCGCCGGGTACGACCCGATGGACTCCACCTCGATCGACGCGGCCGTGCCGTCGGTGGTCGACGCCGCCCGTCTCGGCGCGAACGGCGACCTGTCCGGTCTCCGGGTCGGCGTCGTCCGCGAGCTGGGCGGCGAGGGCTACCAGGCCGGGGTGCGGTCCTCGTTCGAGGCCGGGCTGCGGCTGCTGGAGAAGCTCGGCGCGGAGCTGGTCGAGGTGTCCTGCCCGCACTTCGAGTACGGCCTGGCCGCGTACTACCTGATCCTGCCCAGTGAGGTGTCGTCCAACCTGGCCCGGTTCGACGCGATGCGCTACGGCCTGCGGGTGGACTCCGGGGCGTCGGCGGAGGACGTGATGGCCGCGACCAGAGAGGCCGGGTTCGGGCCCGAGGTGAAGCGGCGGATCATGCTGGGCACCTACGCGCTGTCCTCCGGCTACTACGACGCCTACTACGGGCAGGCGCAGAAGGTGCGCACGCTGATCAGCCGCGACTTCGCGGCGGCGTTCGAGCAGGCCGACGTGCTGGTCTCGCCGACCACGCCGACCACGGCGTTCCCGATCGGCGACAAGGTGGACGACCCGCTGGCCATGTACCTCAACGACCTGGCCACCATCCCGACCAACCTGGCGGGTACCGCGGCGATGTCGGTGCCGTCCGGGCTGGCCGAGGGGCTGCCGACGGGGCTGCAGGTGATGGCGCCGGCCCTGGGGGAGGCCGTGATGTACCGGGTGGCGGCGGCCTTCGAGGCGGCCCGCGACACCGAGCAGGGGGGCCCGCTGATCCAGCGGATCCCGGAGTGGAGCAACTCATGAGCACCGCCACCACGCCGGACCTGGTCGACTACGACGAGGTCGTCGAGCGCTTCGACCCGATGCTCGGGCTCGAGGTGCACGTCGAGCTGAACACCCGCACCAAGATGTTCTGCGGCTGCCCCAACCAGTTCGGCGGCGAGCCCAACACGCACGTCTGCCCGATCTGCCTGGGGCTGCCCGGGTCGCTGCCGGTGGTCAACCGGACCGCGGTCGAGTCGGCCATCCGGATCGGCCTGGCGCTGAACTGCTCGATCGCCCCGTGGGGCCGGTTCGCCCGGAAGAACTACTTCTACCCGGACATGCCGAAGAACTTCCAGACGTCGCAGTACGACGAGCCGATCGCGGTGAACGGCTGGTTGGACGTCGAGCTGGACGACGGCACGACGGTCCGCATCGAGATCGAGCGGGCGCACATGGAGGAGGACACCGGCAAGTCGCTGCACGTCGGCGGCGCCACCGGTCGGATCCACGGTGCCGACTACTCGCTGCTGGACTACAACCGGGCCGGCGTCCCGCTGATCGAGATCGTCACCAAGATGATCCCGGACACCGGGGCCCGCGCCCCGGAGGTGGCCCGGGCCTACGTCACCACCCTGCGCGAGCTGATCAAGGCACTGGGCGTGTCCGACGTACGGATGGACCAGGGCTCGATGCGCTGCGACGTGAACCTGTCGCTGTCCCCGAAGGGCTCGGGTGTGCTGGGCACCCGCACCGAGACCAAGAACGTCAACTCGCTGCGCTCGGTGGAGCGGGCGGTGCGCTACGAGATGACCCGGCAGGCCGGGGTGCTGGACGCCGGCGGCGAGATCGTCCAGGAGACCCGGCACTTCGAGGAGCAGTCCGGCACCACCCGGGCGGGGCGGCGCAAGGAGACCTCGGAGGACTACCGGTACTTCCCGGAGCCCGACCTGGTGCCGATCGCGCCGCCCGCCGAGTGGGTGGACGAGCTGCGCGGCACCCTGCCCGAGCACCCCCGGGAGCGGCGCAAGCGCATCCAGGCCGACTGGTCGCTGTCCGACGAGGAGCTGCGGGACCTGGTCAACGCCGACGCGCTGGACCTGGTCGCGGCCACGGTGGCGGCCGGGGCGCCGTCCCAGGAGGCCCGCTCGTGGTGGGTGTCCTACCTGTCCCAGCAGGCCAACGCGCGGAGCGTCGCGCTCGACGAGCTGCGGATCACCCCGGCCGAGTTGGCGAGGGTGATCGAGCTGGTCGCCGCCGGGGAGCTGACCAACAAGCTGGCCCGCCAGGTCGTCGACGGCGTCCTCGACGGCGAGGGCGGCCCGGACGAGATCGTCGCCGCCCGCGGCCTGGCCGTGGTCTCCGACGACTCGGCCCTGATCGCCGCCGTGGACGAGGCCCTCGCCGCCCAGCCGGACGTGGCCGACAAGATCCGCGGCGGCAAGGTCCAGGCCGCCGGCGCCATCGTCGGCGCGGTCATGAAGGCCACCCGGGGCCAGGCCGACGCCAAACGCGTCCGCGAATTGGTCCTGGCCCGCTGCACCCCGTGAGTGCATAACACTGTTCTGGCACTACTTCTCACTCACGGGTTATCCACAGGGCTGATATCGGCGTTGATCGCGGCGCGGCGGTCGCCGACGGTAGAGGCATGGCAGTTGGTCAGGGGCTCGTTCATGTCCCGGTTGCGGCTCATCTGACGGCCCGGTGGTGCACCCTGGTCGCGGAGCAGGACGGCGTCGTCAGCAGCGCGCAGCTGGCGGAGTTCGGCGTCACCCGCTCGGCGATCACCGCACAGGTGGACGCGGGACGGTGGCGTCGCGTGTTGCATCGGGTGTATGCGACATTCACCGGCCCGCTGCCGAGGGACTCGATGCTGCGTGCGGCCCTGCTCTACGCGGGACCGTCGGCGGCGCTGAGCTACCGAACCGCGGCTGAACAGTGGCGGATGTGCCTCCGCGCGGACGGCCCGGTCCACGTGACCGTGCCGTACGGATCATCCGCCGTCTCCAGGGAGGGGCTGGTTGTCGTCCACCGGTCCCGGGCGTTCCGGCACATCGTGGTGCCGGCCGCGTTCCCGGTGACGGGGCGCGCGGACACAGTCATCGATCTGGCCGTCGCCGAGGCGAGTCCGAGGGAGGCCATGCGCACGATCACCGGTCTGTTGACCTCCGGCGCGGCCTCGCCCGGGCAGGTCGCCCGCCGCTTGGTCGAGCGGCGCCCGTCGAGGCACGGTCGGGCGCTGGCCGACGCCGTCCACCGGGTGGCCGAGGGGGTGCAGTCGGTGCTCGAGGAGTGCTACGCCGTAGATGTCGAGCACGCACACGCACTGCCCCGCGCCCGGCGGCAGATGCCCGTGATCGTGGACGGCCGGACGCTCTTCGAGGACGCTGCCTACGACCACCTCGGGGTGCCGCTCACGGTACGGCTCGACGGTCGGTCGCACCTACGGCCTGACGTCGCGCATCGGGACCGTCGCCGGGACAATGCCGCCGAGCTGGCCGGACGCTCCCGCCTGGTCTTCGGGTGGACAGAGGTCAGCGGTGACCCGTGTGCCGTCGCCGGAGAGGTGGTCGCCGTCCTCCGACGCCACGGCTGGAGCGGACCACTGCATCCCTGCCCGAGGTGCGCTTCGCACCCGTGAGTGAAAATGACTGCTATAGCACTACTTCTCACTCACGGGGCCTACGGCCACCTAGTCGGGGCCGGCGCCGGCGTCGCCGCCGGAGAGCACCAGGATGCGGATGACGCGGTCGTCACTGGCCACCACCGGACCGCCGGCGCCCTTGTTGGTGGTGCCGATCCAGACCAGGTTGTCCGAGGCCAGCGCGGCCGGGCCCATCCGGCCGTACACGTTGGCCAGCAGCGTCTGCGGAACCCCGGTGAAGGTGCCGGTCTTGCTGGTGTGCAGCATGAACATCGCCGACGAGCCGCGCTCGTTGACCAGCACCAGGCCGGGGGGTGCGACGCAACCGGCCACCCCGGGGCGGTCCGGCCAGGTCCAGGCGGGCGGGCCGAGCGGCCCGGGCACGATCCGGTGCAGCAGGTCGCGCTCGCCGGCCCGGTCGGTCACGTACACCGCGCCGCTGTCGGCCGCCGTGCAGATCCCGCCGGGGGTGCGCAGGCCGCTGGTGTAGATCGGTGAGCTGGGCACCGGGTTGCCCTTGGCCGGGCGGCCGAAGGTGTCGATGCGCAGCAGCTTGCCGCCCAACGAGCCGGGTGCCTCGGAAGGCGACCCGGCCGTCGCCACCAGCAGGTAGCCGTCCTTGCTGACCCCGAGCGCGCCGCCGTCGTTGCCGGGGGGCTTGGGGATCCCGGTGAGGATCGGGGTGGGCGGGTCGTCGCCGGCGATCCGCAGCACCCGGTGGTCACCGCCGGTGGCGGCGTAGGCGTAGAGCAGCCGGTCCTCGGCGTAGCTGGGGGAGAGCACCAGCCCGGAGAGCCCACCGCCGCCGGCGTCCACCGGCACGGTGTTGACCAGCTCGGCGGGCTTGTCCTTCTGCACCCGCAGGATGCGCCCGGTCGCGCGCTCGGCGACCAGCGCGGACTGCCCGCCAGGCAGCACCACGATCGCGCCGATCGGGTTCAGGCAGGTGGCCACCACCTGCGGGTCGGGGTCCACGCAGCCCCCCGGCGGCGCCCCACCCGGCTGACCCGGCGGCTTCGACCGGTCGTCGTCCGGGTTCTGCTCCGGCACCCGGGGCGGGGCGGCCAGCGGTCCGCCGTTCTCCGGCTTGTCCCGCCAGTTCCTCGGCCCGGAGTCGGGGAACTGGGCGCACCCCGCGAGCAGCGTCGACACGACCACCAGCAGCGGCAGCCACCAGCGGCGACGACGTGTCGGGGTCACGGGCACGGTTCTCAGCGTAGGCAGGGGGCGGTGAACCTCAGGTGAGCAGGTTCAGCGGCCGGTCGGGACGGCCCGCACGGCACCGGTATGCGCCGAGGTGGCCAGTGCGGCGTAGGCCCGCAGCGCCTTGGACACCGGCCGCTGCCGATCCACCGGCTGCCACGGCCGCTCGGACGCGTCCATCTTGGCCCGCCGCTCGGCCAGCACCTCGTCGTCGACCAGCAGCCGCAGCGAGCGGGCGTGCACGTCCAGCTCGATCCGGTCGCCGTCCTCGACCAGCCCGATGGTGCCGCCGGCCGCCGCCTCCGGGGAGATGTGCCCGACCGACAGGCCCGAGGAGCCGCCGGAGAACCGGCCGTCGGTGATCAGCGCACACTTGACACCCAACCCGGCGCCCTTGAGGAACGCGGTCGGGTGCAACATCTCCTGCATACCCGGGCCGCCGGACGGGCCCTCGTAGCGGACCACCAGCACGTCCCCGGGCTGGATCTCCTTGTTCAGGATCACCGAGACGGCCTGCTCCTGGCTCTCCACCACCCGGGCCGGGCCGGCGAAGGAGCGCAGGTCGTCCGGGATGCCGGCGGTCTTGATCACCGCGCCGTCCTCGGCCAGGTTGCCGTAGAGCACGGCCAGCCCGCCGTCGACGGTGTAGGCGTGCTCGAAGTCCCGGATGCAGCCACCGGCGGCGTCGGTGTCCAGCGACGACCAGCGATTGGACGTGGAGAACGCCTCGGTGGTGCGCACCCCGCCGGGGGCGGCGTGGAACAGCTCCAGAGCCTCGTCCGACGCCGCGCCGGAGCGGATGTCCCAGGTGTCCAGCCAGGCCTCGAACGACGGGGAGTGCACGGTGTGGCCGTCGGTGTGCAGCAGCCCGGCCCGGCGCAGCTCACCGAGGATGGCCGGGATTCCGCCGGCCCGGTGCACGTCCTCCATGTGGTAGTCGGAGTTCGGCGACACCTTGGCCAGGCAGGGCACCCGCCGGGACACCGCGTCGATGGCCGGCAGGTCGAAGTCGATCTCGCCCTCCTGCGCGGCGGCCAGGATGTGCAGCACCGTGTTGGTGGAGCCGCCCATGGCCACGTCCAGCGCCATGGCGTTCTCGAAGGCCTTGCGGGTGGCGATGTTGCGGGGCAGCGCGGTGGCGTCGTCGTCGCGGTACCAGCGGGTGGCCAGGTCCATCACAGTGCGCCCGGCCTGCTCGAAGAGCGCGCGCCGCAAGGCGTGGGTGGCCAGCGTGGACCCGTTGCCGGGCAGGGCCAGGCCGAGCGCCTCGGTGAGGCAGTTCATCGAGTTGGCGGTGAACATGCCCGAGCAGGAGCCGCAGGTGGGGCAGGCCGACCGCTCCACCTCGGTCAGCCCCTCGTCGTCGACCTGGGACGACGCCGAGGCGGAGATCGCGGTGATCAGGTCGGTGGGGGCCTGGGCGACCCCGCCGACCACCACCGCCTTGCCGGCCTCCATCGGGCCGCCGGAGACGAACACGGTCGGGATGTTCAGCCGCATCGCCGCGTTCAGCATCCCCGGGGTGATCTTGTCGCAGTTGGAGATGCAGACCAGCGCGTCGGCGGCGTGCCCGTTGACCATGTACTCCACCGCGTCGGCGATCACCTCGCGGGAGGGCAGCGAGTAGAGCATGCCGCCGTGGCCCATGGCGATGCCGTCGTCCACCGCGATGGTGTGGAACTCGCGGGGGACCCCGCCGGCCTCCTTGATCGTCTCGGCGACGATGTCACCCATGTTCTTCAGGTGCACGTGGCCGGGCACGAACTGGGTGTAGGAGTTGGCGATGGCCACGATCGGCTTGCCGAAGTCGGAGTCGCCCATCCCGGTGGCGCGCCAGAGGGCGCGGGCCCCGGCGGCGTTGCGGCCGTGGGTGGTCACGCGGGAACGCAGTGCGGGCATCGGGCTTACTCCTCGGGCGGTTCTGGTGGTGAGGTCGGTTCCGGCTCGGCGGCGGTCGGGTCGGTCCCGGTCGGATCGGGTAGCCGGCCACCGCTCGCGGCGGCGAGCCGGGGCAGGTCGCGCACGTGCACGGCCGGTAGTGGTAGCTCCGAGCCGGTGCGCAGCACGGCGCTGACCCGGGATCGGATCCGGGACGAGCGCAGCCGCAGGGCCGAGACGTCCTCCCAGGCTACGCGGGTGGCCCGCAGCACGCCACGGGCCGCGAGACCGTCCGGCCCGGCCGTGGTCCGGATCCGCAGCACCCGGATCGCCAGGGCCAGCGGCACGATGTAGATCACCCAGAACCAGGGCGCGCCGAACGCGGCCGGGACCGCGCAGACACTCAGTGCGACGATCGCGAGCAGGTTCAGCGGTGAGATACGGAACACCGTGCTGGTGGGCGTGGAGTAGATCGCACCCGGATCCGACGAGGTCACGGCGCCATCGTCGCATCACGACCGGGGGTACCACGATCTGGGAACACATTCCCACTCAGTTGACCGTGCTGGTACGGCCAGCTAACGTCGGACACGTGCTGTTTCTGGTCGAGAACGTACTTCGCGGGCGCGTCGGCGCCTGAGTAGTCCCTTCGTCGACGCGCAACCCTCGCTCCGCCGTGGTTCGGCGGCGGGGGTTTTTTCATGCCAGGCCACAGAGAGAGTCCACGATGACCACCGCAAAGCCGCGGCCGGCGCCGATCCCCGGACCGGCCGCCCCGCCAGGATCACCCAAACCCGCGCCGCCCCCCGGCCGCCCCGTGCGGACGGTGACCGAGGCGACAGCGTGCACCGGGGCGCAGTCCCTGGTCCGCTCGCTCGAGGCGGTCGGGTGCGAGGCCGTGTTCGGCATCCCGGGCGGCGCGATCCTGCCGGCCTACGACCCGCTGCTGGACTCCACCAGCGTCCGGCACATCCTGGTCCGCCATGAGCAGGGGGCGGGGCACGCGGCCACCGGGTACGCGCAGGCCACCGGCAAGGTCGGGGTCTGCATGGCGACCAGCGGTCCGGGCGCGACCAACCTGGTCACCCCGCTGGCCGACGCGCACCTCGACTCGGTGCCGGTGGTGGCCATCACCGGCCAGGTGCCCAGCGCGCTGATCGGCAGTGACGGCTTCCAGGAGGCCGACATCTGCGGCATCACCATGCCGGTCACCAAGCACAACATGCTGATCACCGACCCGGCCGAGATCCCGAGGGCGATCGCCGAGGCCTTCCATCTGGCCGCCACCGGCCGCCCGGGCCCGGTCCTGGTGGACATCGCCAAGGACGCGCTGCAGGCGCA
>JAESFN010000257.1_pt1 | contig 67323 bp, 52 predicted proteins | sample 9269411 | NCBI WGS metagenome assembly JAESFN01 (sample SAMN14505399, study PRJNA617100) | algae metagenome | isolation source: Iphinoe sp. HA4291-MV1 and co-occurring heterotrophs from trail next to... | place: USA: Maunawili Falls, Hawaii | collected 2009-07-25
TTATTGTTGTATGCATCAATTATTTTTTGGCGTAGATCCGTGGAGTAAGCTTTCATAGTGAAGTACTTGGTTATTGATATATTCAGATTCTCCCATACTGTATTTCACTCAACTGAGAACCGCTATATAGCGTTTCCCACCTGGGTGAGGTACAAGAAGAAAGAATTAACCGCAGATAAACGCACCCTCGACGCAGATAAATCTGTACCTCATCCGGATGAGAACCGCTATATACCAAACAAATATCCTTCAGATGATTGGATATTTTTGCCCAATAACCTGGAGGATATTTGAATTTTGACATTTTTGAATTATTTTTATCCAATTTTTACTTCAAGTTGAGTCAATATTTTCTATTTGTTGTTATCCAGATCAAGTTGCACTTGCACACCGTCATTACTGTAGAAAGACTCATCTCCTTGTGGGAAAAAAACATTATTTGGAGTTCTTAGTGGTTCTCTACGGCGTAATTCGACTTGATCGCCAAGTTGCAAAACATCAGCCGGAGGTATGCTTTCTCCAAAATTTTTTCGTGAAACATTATTCGGAGAATTTTGTCCGGCAAAAAATTTTGGAAAATCATCCTCAGCTGTTCTACTATCTATCCCAACTAAAGAATTTCCTTGAATTGTGTAATCCTCAGCTTTTGAGTTTTGTGCAACTGTGGACTGTGCTTGAACTTTGCTTTCTAATCCAGCAATAGCTGCTACAATAGCCAAAGCGACAAATATCTTGGAGTTCATTGTTTTTCCTCAAACTTTACATTATTTTTTAGCAAATATCATATTAAGCAAGCATTTTTTATCTCTATCATAGGGTAAATGACACACAAAAATCGTATTGAGATATACCCTTTTTGAAGTTGAAATCACTATCAACTACAATATTTCCTGAAGCCGCACCAGCTGTACCAGCAGGAGTTTGCTGTCTAGTAGCTGGTGGTACGGCGTTGTCAGTAGGAACAGGAGATGGTGTTGTAGCAGCAGGCGGCTGAGTAGTGTCACCAGCAGCAGGAGATTGTGTTTCAAGCGTTATTTGCGCCATCACAGGAATACAAAAGAAGGTACTTGCACCAATAATGCCAGTAAAGACAGCTAGTTTTCTGGTTAATTGAGTTAGATCGCCAGTCTTCATGATTGCTGTTGTCATCGCAAATAAATAACTGCTTTTATAAGCTATTAAAGATTTGTAAATTTTTCCTCTCATTCAAGAGATATGTCTGCAAGCATAGATGATACTTGCTAGTTTTCAAAGCGAAAAAACAACACTGGTACTATTTAGTTTTTAACGTAATGATATAGAAAAATTTTGATTCTCAAAAATGACTAGCTAAAGCAGTGTGATGACTACGCACTGACCTTTTATTTGAATGATTCTAGTACGGAAACAAACCAGCAATGCCCTTTGATACCCAACTGCTACCTCGCATCAATGCCAAATCTGTGTGGGAAAATGGTAAACAATATTACGTGGATGCTAAAGGGAATCGCTTCCCTTGTGTCACGACTATATTGAATGCTACCAAACCGCAGCAGGAACGTGATAGGCTCCTAAATTGGAAAGCACGTGTGGGAATAGAAGAAGCTACCCGAATTACAACAGAAGCCAGTCGTCGGGGAACGCAAACCCACAAACAAATTGAACGTTTTCTACTTGGTGAAAACCCTGTTTGTCCCGAAGCCAGTCGTCCTTATTGGGAAAGTATCAAACCCGTTTTAGAAGAAATTGATACAGTGAAACTTGTGGAAGGTTCAGTTTTTCATTACAACATGAGCTATTCGGGAAAAGTTGATTGTTTTGCAAGTTATAAAGGTATTCCCTGCATTTGTGAGTGGAAAACAGCAGACAAACCTAAAGGTTCAATTGAGCGTTTATACGAACATCCACTACAATTAACAGCTTATATAGGAGCATTTAACCAGTGTTATCAACAATATAATATTGAAGTAAATCATGCGCTGTTGGTTGTAGCGGTACCAGAAACAGAAGCTGAGGTATTTTGGTTTGAGCCAGAAGCGATCGCTGACTATTGGGAGCAGTGGGAACAAAGAGTTGCTGAATATTGGCAAAGAAGACGATATCGGGGTTGGTGAGTGCAGTTTCCAAGTGTGGCGATGCTCCCAAAGGGCGATGGCGCAAAGAGCGCCCGCTGAGTCCTTTGGACACGCGCAAGGGACGCGATGGGCTTTGCCCCGCCAAGGGCGATCGCATTGGGAGCATTCCAATTTTTACGTACGGTTCTGTAGCCGAGCGGAATCAATACTTGAAAATCAAAAATTGCTATCTAGCAATTCCCAGCACTTTCCGCAGCACTGCTTGGTCTTCTAACTTGGCTTTTAGGCGGCCATTTTCCAAATCTCGAATCCAGCTTTGACTTTTACCTGCCAGTTTTGCCAATTCTCTTTGCGAAAGATTAAGATTTTTCCTTGCTTGCAAAATCTGTTCACCTAGCAAATACCCTGCTGTGGTTTTTGCTTTTATGCGGTTTTTTGTCGTTCGCTGCTTTTTTTCAGATTCACTGGCTTGTTGATCCCATTCTGGAGGGAGTGTAAACGACAAAATTCGGGCATTCATCAGCATATTCCACTTGCCACGTGGACCTGTATCTGTCAAGCGTGTGTTTCCGCTAGCGTCCTTAATCCAAAACTCTAACGCATCGTCTGGATCTTCAGGAAGATCGACCAATTTCGCCCATAAGGGTTGAATCGCGCTTGGATATGTCACTGGGTCGAAAATTGGTCTCATGCCATAATGATTAAGGACTTCCAAATCGTTTTCAAAGGTTCGTAGCAGTCGCTTGCGTTCTTCCCGTTTTCTGCAAGCAAGGGTGACTTTTTCTTCGCCGTAAGCAACACGCAACAAGGTAGGAACTGTAATGCGTTGTTCTTTACCCATTTTAGTTTTAAACAGCATCCACAGCATCAGTCGCGCTGCTCCTTCGTGTTGTTGCCAAATACTCATGACTGTCGTTAACAGGGATTTAGGCAAGCTACCATATTGATAAAATGTAGTTCGCTCTTTACATCCTTGTTTGTTTAAGAAATACTGCGCCCATATACCTGCTCTGACTTTAAAAGTGAGTCCAACTAAATATTTGCACCCAAGGTTATCTTCTTGAAAGTGATGCTGAATTTCTATTAAGTGCCATAAGCGGATTCCTTCGACTGAAAATCCCTTAACTCGACCCTGTTGGGGCCAATTAATGGAGGTTATCAGCGAGCAGGTTTGCTGCACCAAGTTTTTCATGAAAGCTAACTTAACAGTTTTGCTCAAGTCTTTGCGTTTTTCCAGCCCCAAATATTTCTCAATTTGGCGATCGTCAATGATAAACTCTTGCTGCCAAGGCTTATCTAAAGTGGTCGCATGAGCTGCGAAAATCAAATGCATACAAGCTGCCCTGATATCAAGTGCCTCAACGACTCCTAATTCTGTTGCTAGTTCGCTTGTATTATCTGGTTTGGTGATGTGAAATGCGATCGCTCCTCGCCCTTGGTTAACTTGTCGGCGATAACACGCCTTTCCGTATTCATCTATTTCCCAAGGTAGAGAGTTTCGCTGTGCCAGTACATTACAAGCTTCCCAGATGACAATTGCCGATGCAAATGGATTGCTTCTACCGTTGGCAAATAAATCTGGGGTGGTGGCATCTCTTATATCAACTTTACATCTCCCTCTTTTTGCCTGCATAGGGATGGGAGAATGAGTGGGACAAGCAGCGACACATTGGGGTTCAGGGTAATAACCTTCGCAGTTGTTACAAAGACAAGGGTCGATCCAGTATTCATTGTTCTCTAATTTAATTGCACCAGTAGGACATTGGGGACGGCAGTTGTCACATCCAACGCAACTGTTGTTAGGAATTGTATAAGGCATAAGGCTTTTTCCTACTTTAATCGTTGAGATGTCTGGCTCAAGTCTCCCCTGGATGTGTCCTCTTAATTCACGACTCACTACCACATGATTTTCCGGCAATAATAAATGTTGCTTGCCGTACTACTTAACCACATCCTTATTCGGACCACACTTCCAATTGGAAGCTATTTAAGGCTTGGAACCCGAGCCTAATTTTTAAGATTTCTTACTCTCTAAACATTTCATAAATATTTATATTAATTTGTTCCTAATGAGCCTAAACATGATTTTATAGATATTATTTCTAATAAGTCATTCACTAACATTTTTGATAACTATCCAAGTGTTGATTAAGTGTTATTGACGAACAATATATTATGTTTATTCTGCCTTTTAAATAGATTATTAATAATATTAATATTTACCAAGTATTTTCATTCTGTTATTTATTTTACATTTTTACTAATTCATATAAGTCTCTTGGCTAAAACCAAGAAGGAATGAGGAATGAAAAGCAAAGTATAAAAAGCAGTCTTTATCTTTAACGCTTGATATCTAATATTAGAGAACTTGCGAAATAGAGGCTGAGGATAAGAAGACGCAATTGATAAAGACGTAATATGTATATTTACACAATTTTGATTTTTAGTAAAGTGTACAGTTTGAATCATTTTTTTTGAAAAAAGCTCTCATCAATTGTAAATACTTTACTGCGACTTCTAAAGAGAAGAGTCATTTCTATCTGTTTCTTGGAAAGAAAAAATAATGGTTTCCTCTTAATCTTTAGGTCATACTACTCAATAATTGTGATCTGAGAAAACCTATTCCATCAAAATATCAAGTTTTTCAAAATGTTATTGGTAAACCTAGTCTTAGAAAGAAGTATTTTGTTATATAGTTACCATTAAAAACTATTTGCAATTAATTTTATTTGGAAAATTGAAGATGACTATGAACTGAAATTTTATTTATAAGTCATCAAATTTTAATGAAAGGAAAAATCATGTTATAACTTCAAAAACAGAAAATTCAGATTATGTTAGGATGAGCGTAAATGTCAAACAGATGTGCAACGAGAGCAGAAGGTAAATTCATGGCAATGCTAACAGGATTAACATTTGGTGGTACAACTTGGACACCTAAATTTGTTGAGGAAATTGACCAAGAGAAATGCATCGGCTGTGGTAGATGCTTTAAAATATGTGGGCATAACGTGCTGGTCTTAAAGGCAATGAACGAAGAAGGGGAATTTGTCGAGGATGAGGATGATGATGAAATTGAAAAAAAAGTCATGACAATTGCCCACCAAGAGAATTGCATAGGTTGTGAGGCTTGTGCAAGAATATGTTCCAAGAACTGCTATACCCACTCTGCATTGAATAACTAAAGTTTTGGGTTGTTCAGAGGTAGGTTCAAGAAGATGCTGTTTGACAAAGATGTGAAGTCTATATATCTAGAAGGCAACTTTTCACTTCAGTAACAAGTTCACTTGAGGGGAATATTTGAATTGACTGGAACGAAGAGCAAAAAGTTCACAGTAAACAATTCTGTAAATCTGAAATTGTAAGCTATTAACAAATTAAAACTTGCTACTGAGGTAGCCTTATTAATCACTAGGACTAACAGCAACCTCCTCTGCAACTCGCTGATTGTGAAGTGCAAGGCTCCTGTACTAGGAGTTGAGAGATGGTTTTCAGTTTTGTGGGGGAGATAAGAATTAAAATATTTTAAAATTCCCCCAAGTTTTCTAGAGAAAACATAGAGAATAAGTTTGGTTAAGACAATAGCTAATTGCGTCATTAGTTATTAATTACTAGTCATTGGAACTAAACAAATGCACCAAGGTAAATGACAAGAAACACATGACCACGGATGCTACTAGCAATTAGCCATGTAAGCAAGAAACATCAACAGTTACCAGTTACCTATGAACAATAACTTGATAACTGTTCACTGATAACTAATGACTGATTGAACGACGTTTTACTGACCAGGTATTTATGCAACAAATTCCTGTTTCACTATGGACCCTAATTGCTGGGATATTAGTCACAATTATCAGCATTTGGGTTGGACAAAACCACAGTCTACTACCGGTGCAAGCATCGCAACAAGCGCCTTTGGTAGACGGGTTTTTTAACGTTATGCTTTCCATTGCCACTGCCCTGTTTTTGGTAGTAGAAGGAACCATTCTGATTTTTTTGGTTAAGTATCGTCGCCGCCCTGGAGATGACACGGATGGCGTACATGTTGAAGGCAACTTTCCCTTAGAAATTTTTTGGACAGCTGTCCCATCTATTATCGTCCTCTGCTTGGGAATCTACAGTGTCGATGTTTTTAACCGAATGGGAGGGTTTGAACCTGGGAGTCCTCATAACATGGCTCATAGCCATTCCCCGGCTCATGTTGCCCAGATACCAGGAAGCGCTATTGCTGCTACCCTGAGTGACGCCTCACAGAACGAGTCAGAAATGGCAGCACCAGCAGATACTCCCAAAATTGGCATTGGCGCGACTCCCAAAGAACAAGGCAAAAGTGCCGATTTGGTTGTCAACGTTACAGGAATGCAGTTTGCTTGGCTCTTCGACTATCCCGAAAGTGGAGTGAATGCTGGAGAATTACACGTTCCAGTTGGCGCTGACGTGCAACTCAACATTTCTGCAACGGATGTGATTCACTCGTTTTGGGTGCCGCAATTCCGGCTCAAGCAAGACGCCATTCCTGGGATACCCACCGAACTGCGATTTGTTGCTACCAAACCAGGCACATATCCTGTCGTTTGTACTGAACTTTGCGGCGGCTACCACGGCTCAATGAGATCACAGGTTGTTGTTCACACACCAGAAGAGTTTGAAAGCTGGCTCTCTGAAAACCGCATTGCCCAAAAGCAAGACATGCAAAAAGCCGTTGCAGTGAATCCAGCAGACTTATCAACATCAGAGTTTCTCGCTCCTTACACTCAAGAAATGGGAGTTAGTTCAGCAACCCTCAAGTCATTAGTCATGAGTCATTAGGAGGCAGTGCGCCCTTGCGGGTTCCCCGCGTTGTAGCACCTGCCGTTCATTGGTAACAACAGACAAAAATATGACCCAAGTAGAACTTCCACGGAACACTCCACCCGAAGACAATCAATCCGATATTCACGTGGTTGCTCATACAGAGCATAAGGTATGGAAATGGTACGATTACTTTACGTTTAATACTGACCACAAAGTTATCGGTCTCCAATACCTGGTTACGGCGTTTGTGTTCTACATCATTGGTGGACTCATGGCTGTTGTCATGCGTGCCGAACTGGCGACACCAGATGCAGATTTAATCGACCCCAACCTGTATAACGCTTTCATGACCAATCACGGGACGATCATGATTTTTCTATGGATCGTACCCAGTGCAATTGGTGGATTTGGTAACTACTTAGTACCATTGATGATTGGTGCTAGGGATATGGCTTTCCCCAAGCTAAATGCGATCGCCTTTTGGTTGAACCCACCCGCAGGCTTGCTGCTAGCAGCTAGCTTCTTCTTTGGTGGCTCACAGTCTGGTTGGACAGCTTACCCACCCTTAAGCTTGGTTACAGCTAATACCGCGCAAACGCTGTGGATACTTGCCGTTGTCTTGGTGGGGACATCTTCAATTTTGGGTTCGCTGAACTTTGTGATCACTATCTGGAAGATGAAAGTTCCCAGCATGAGATGGGATCAATTGCCCTTGTTCTGCTGGGCAATTTTGGCAACCTCCGTGCTTGCACTACTCTCCACACCTGTGTTAGCGGCGGGGTTAATACTGCTTTTGTTTGACCTCCACTTTGGAACGTCGTTCTTTAAACCAGAGGCAGGTGGTAACGTTGTTCTTTACCAGCACCTATTCTGGTTCTATTCCCACCCGGCAGTTTATTTGATGATTCTGCCTATCTTCGGCATTATGTCCGAGGTGATTCCGGTTCACTCCCGCAAGTCAATCTTTGGGTATAAGGCGATCGCCTATTCCAGTTTGGCAATCTGCCTTGTGGGTTTATTCGTCTGGGTACACCATATGTTTACCAGCGGTACACCCGGTTGGATGCGGATATTCTTCACTATTTCCACCCTCATCGTTGGCGTACCCACTGGTGTCAAGATTTTCGGCTGGACTGCGACCCTTTGGGGTGGTAAAATTCGCTTCACATCTGCCATGCTCTTCGCCCTTGGCTTGTTGTCCATGTTTGTCATGGGTGGCTTGAGCGGCGTGACAATGGGAACAGCCCCTTTTGATATTCACGTCCACGACACTTATTATGTGGTGGCACACTTCCACTACGTCTTGTTTGGTGGTTCTGTGTTTGGCATTTACGCCGGAATGTATCACTGGTTCCCCAAAGTGACGGGACGGATGGTGAATGAACCCCTAGGTCGGATTCACTTTATCCTCACCTTCATCGGTACAAATCTCACCTTCCTACCCATGCACGAGTTGGGTTTGCAAGGAATGCCCCGACGAGTGGCAATGTATGATCCGCAATTTGTCTTTCTCAATCAGATTTGTACCATTGGTGCTTATGTCCTGGCGGTCTCGGTAATTCCGTTCACCATCAACATTGTTTGGAGTTGGTTCGCGGGAGCAAAAGCAGGTGATAATCCTTGGAACGCTCTGACTTTAGAATGGACTACTAGCTCGCCACCGCTGATTGAAAACTGGGAAGAATTGCCCGTCGTCACTCACGGTCCTTACGATTACGGCTTGAATCGCAGTGCTGAGGTACAGCCGTCTCCTGCGACTGAGGTTGGTGCTTAGTTTGTCCCCTCCCAACCGCCAGGAAATTTCTTTCCTGGCAGATTAGGGATTTCCAATTAAAAAATATCCCATTTACGTGGTGCGTTAGGCGAAGCGCCATAACGCACCCTACAACTTCTTTGCCAAGGGTTGGAAACTCTATAGCGAGTAGCAAAAGTCTCTCAAGAGGACTAAAAGCTTAAATTACCAAAGTGGTTTTCAGTCCATTTTAATGGACTTGGGCTATTAGCCCGGAACTTCAGTTCTGGGCGGGTAAGGGGTCTTCGCTTCACCCGTTTTGAACACTTAATTCACAATGCAGACGATATGGCTATAGCGACAACGACGAGTGTAGAACACCATTACGAAGAACATCCAGATTTGCGAGTCTGGGGGCTGTTAGTATTCCTCGTCTCCGAATCTCTAATGTTTGGCGGATTTTTTGCCACTTATTTATTCTTTCGAGGCGGTGCCGAAGTTTGGCCTCCAGAAGGGACTGAGGTAGAGTTATTGGTGCCGACAATCAACACCATTATTCTGGTTTCCAGTAGTTTCGTTATTCACTTTGGCGATACAGCAATTAAAAAGAATAATGTCCAAAGTATGCGGAAGTGGTACATCATCACTGCTGTCATGGGCGCAATTTTCTTGTTGGGTCAGATTTATGAGTACATGAGTTTAGGATACGGTCTGACTACCAACATATTTGCCAACTGTTTTTACTTAATGACTGGATTTCACGGTTTGCACGTTTTCGTGGGACTGTTGTTAATTTTGGGTGTGTTGTGGCGTTCCCGTCGTTCCGGTCACTATTCTGCTACTAAACACACTGGCGTTGAAATGGCAGAAATTTACTGGCACTTCGTAGACATCATTTGGGTTATTCTCTTCACCCTACTTTACATTCTCACTAGGTTTTAAATTGAGAATCGGGAATAGGGAGTTGATAAAACATATTCCCGATTCCTAAAGGAGATTTCTATGCAAGCTGATGCAGAAAGAGTTTCATGGTTTCAGGTTCCAGAAGACATCAAACAGTTATTGATATTGGCGGCAGAACATTGGGAAAATACTTCAGAATCAGAAAAGTATATTAACCAAGCTTTAGCCAAAACAGAAGAATCTACAGACGTTTTGGTAGCAGCATATAGATACTTTTTCTATAAAAATAATTATCATATGGCATTGCAAACAGCAGTCAAAGTTATAAATAAAATTAAACTATCAGAGCAAATACCTGAGAAATGGGAGCTAAGTAAACCAATATTAATCAGTCGTAAAGAAGATCCTAAAATAAGATTATACCTAAATGCCTATGCTGCTTATGGATTGGTTTTGGCAAAGTTAGGAGACATAGATAAAGCTAAAGAAATCAGTATTCAAGTAAAGGGAATTGATAACAAAAATGAATTTGGAGCAAGCATTTTATACAGCATCTTGACATGTCCAATCGAAGAAGACGAATGAATTATACATAGTTAATTATCAGGTTTCTGTTCAAATTATCATTTATTCTATGGTTTAAAACATATGAAAGGAAGGGATTGGCTTGTCACTAAAGACGGACAGTATCAAATCTGTCAATCTGTAAGAGCATGGGACTTACTGAGAGATAATTATCGCTTTTATCGATTTTTAACTGAAGTAGAAGATATCCTCAATGATACTGAAGAGGAAACTAGGCATCTTCCAGAAATTAGGATGCTGGTCAGGCGGTTGATTGTTAACTCCTACTGGGTACAAAGTCAATATTTAGAGCCTTGTTCTAAAACAGGAATCTCAGTTGTTCTCCTTTATGATGAGTTAGGTTTTCCGTTTACTGTGCAAACGGTAACATTTGCACCAGGAACGTTATCAACTATTCACAATCATGGAACTTGGGGTGTTGTTGCTGTGTTAAAAGGAGAAGAGAGAAATACATTTTGGCAACGAACACCTAATTCAAAATTTAAAGATCAAATTGAACGAACAGGAGAATTAACTTTATTTCCAGGGGATATTATTAGCTTTACTCCTAATGCAATTCATAGCGTGGAAGCAGTGGGTACTCAACCAACTGTGACTTTTAATATTTATGGCGAAACTCATATGCGAGAGCGTTTTGAGTTTGACCATGCTACCCATACGGCTAGGAATTTTTAAGTAGGACTGGGAGATGAGGGGGATGTTTATTTATCTAATGCTTTGATTTCACAACTCAAATAGGACTGCAATAGATAAATTATTTGTGTGCATCTGCAGTTCTAAATATCCATTAATCATACTTTTGTAAGAAGTCTAATGACTAATAATTAATCACGGAGAAACTTAAATGGCAAGAGTCATTTTCTATGAAAAACCAGGCTGTAAAGGTGGTACTAAGCAAAAAACTTTGCTAACAGCTGCAGGTCATGAAGTTGTAGCGTACAACTTGCTAACAGAACCTTGGACTGCTGAACGTTTACGCTCATTTTTTGGCGATCGCTCTGTTGTCGAGTGGTTCAATCGTGCCTCTCCACGGGTACAATCCGGTGAGATAGTTCCTGAAAAGTTGGATAGTGAAACCGCCTTAGTACTGATGCTCAAAGATCCGCTGTTGATTCGCCGTCCTTTGATTGAAGTGGGCGATCGCCGTGAGGTCGGTTTCGATGTCGAACTTATAGATGCTTGGATTGGCTTAAAGTCCAAGGATGCAACTCTTAAGGAAATTAGTGAAAAGCTGATGAACCAAGATTTGCAAACCTGTTCCCACAAGCATGAACACAAACATGAGCAAGGTTCGTGCAAGCACTAGATGAATTTGTTTAGTGCTGAGATGATTTCTATACCGATGAGAGACTAGGATGTCTTGGGCGATCGCATTTCAGCGATGCGCCCTTTTTGCTAGTAAACTCCGAGGTAGTAGAGTGATGTCATAGTTGTCTAAAGTTTAATTACAGTGCATAAGTAAATTTTGCTAACACCTATTAAAACTAGAAGGGACGTTTTGAAGGAATGATATTTTTTTCTCAAAGGAGTTAAAACTTATGTCCGGACAAGCTGTAGGTACTGTCAATATGCCTAGATTAAGTAAAAATAATCAGGGTCAGGCTGTCACGTTTTTACAACTGCTTTTAGACAACTTTCATGGTTACTCAATTGCAGTTGACGGCAAATTTGGTCCGAACACAGAGAATGCTGTTAAAGACTTTCAAAATTCCCGTGATTTTGTGAATGACCCTCCAGGAGTTGTGGGTTATCAAACTTGGGAGGCGTTGGCTAATAGACAATAATTAGTGTTTACTAAAGGTGGGGTAATCCCACCTTTCTATTTTGACTAGAATAGGAAAAATTTTTTAAGTACGTGTGTACTAGTCAAACAGGCTCAGCGATACGCTTCAAATTGAGCAAAAATATTGTCTTTATATCCTCTTTCTGGGATAAGACAGCGACATGGCTGACTATCTCAATGATAGGTTTGCTATGATTGGTAGACTTTGGTAACGAGCGAATCGTTTCTGGCAGCAATTCCACTATATCGGGTGGTTCATCCACCAAAATCCCATAGAGTTCCCCTTGTGAATCATGTGCAACCACCAAAAAAGATGGGTCAGATGAGTGAGAGAAAGTATCTGAACCCAACTGTTGATGCAAATCTAAAACCTTAATCGTGTACTTGCCTATCTGCACTAGCCCCATTGTTGGAAGCCTTTTGCTATTTACAGGTGACAAATTCACTACCCTCAGCACATCGCTAATCGGGAGCGCTAAGAGATGATCTGCAATTTTAAAAACAAGAAACTTATTTAACTGTGACTCATTGTGGTACATTACTCTCTCCCAGCAACAGCTTCAGTATTTTTCTCAAGAACATCTGCTAGTGTTGCCAACAGCATATGCTCCAAATAAGGTTTGGTGATATAAGCATTGGCTCCCAACTTATAAGCAAGCAAACGGTGCTTTTCGCTACTTCGGGAAGTGAGCATCACGACAGGAATATCTGCCAAAGCAGGGTCTTGCTGACGGTTTTTGAGAAACTCAAACCCATTCATACGTGGCATCTCGATGTCACAGAACACTAGATGAATATCTGTGTGACCTTGGAGTAGCTCGATTGCTTCGTAACCGTCTTTTGCCTGAAGCACTTGATAGCCTGCTTTTTCTAGGGTCAAAGCTAAAGTTTGGCGTACGGTAATCGAATCGTCCACTAGGAGAATAGTTTTTTTTGGTTTTGCTCTGTAGTTATTTGCTGCTGGTAACACAGCATCAGCCTGAGCCAGTAATCGCGGCTGTCCTATCCTGGACGTGAGAATGAGGGGCGTTGAACTCACGGAATTGCGATCGCCCTTGGCGGGGCAAAGCCCATCGCGAAGCGGGCGCTCTGCGCCATCGCCTTCTGGGCGTCTCCCTCTGGGAGCATCGCCGCTTGCAGCGCTGTTTTTTGCCCAACTATTATCCTCTTTTTGCTGTTCAGACAAATATTCCATCAAAGCTGACCCATCAAGTACCAACGTCAGCTGACCATCGGGTAGAATACTACTTCCATAGATGTAGCGAGGAGGCACAATCATTGCTCCTAATGGACGGATAACCAATTCCTGATCACCAATGAACTGGTCTACTTCCAAACCAAGAAGTTTATCTTGATAACGAATGAGAATTATTGGCATTTCCTGTTCTGGAGAAACACGGGAAGGCTTAGTCTTAAAAACTGAAGATTGAATGACGGATGGGAAATAATTCAGGACTTTTGTGAGTTGGTAGACTGGAATCAGTTTTATAGAATCATCCTTACTCCATCGGAGGACTTTGCCTCCTTCCCACCACCGAATCTGGTCTGCTGTAGGAATAAGAATTTCTTCAATAGAATTAGTAAACAAGGCGTAGATTTGGTCGCCAGCTTGACAGAGCAATAAGTTGGCGATCGTTAAGCTTAGAGGAACTTGCAGTTTGAACGTTGTCCCCCGATTGAATTGAGAAGAAATTTCAACTGAGCCTTGGATGACTTGCAAATGTGTGCGAACCACATCAAGACCAATTCCTCGTCCAGAGAGGTCATTGACCTGAGAAGCTGTGGAAAAACCTGGTTGAAAAATGAACTCTGTTAGTTGAGCTGCGCTCAGACTACTAGCCTGTTCCAGTGAGACAAGTTGACGTTCTACTACCTTAGCGCGAATCTTTTCAAAATCTAATCCTTGACCATCATCCCGAACTTCAATCATCAAGTACTTACCCTGATGGTAGGCAGAGATTTCTATCTGACCTTTTTCTGGCTTACCCAGTTTTTGTCGGATTGAGGGGGATTCAATTCCGTGGTCAAAGGCATTGCGAAGCAGATGTAGCAGAGGATCATACAGTTTTTCAACCACGACTTTGTCAACTAAGGTGTCACTTCCATGGAAATTTAGTGTTATCTGTTTTTTATGTATAATTTCTAACTGATGCAAAATACGGGGAAAGCGTTCAAACAGGTGTTCCAAGGGTAACATCCGGGCTTCCATGAGAGAATCACGGGTATGAGTCAATAACCGACGTTGTTTTTCTAAACTCTCCTGAGACTGGCGAGCAAACATTTCAATAGTGTCGGTAGTTTCTCCTAATTGCACGATGTCTTCTAGAAGCGATTGAATGAGGTTATGAAACTCGGTGTAACGAGTCGTCAGTTCTAGAGAATCGAAAAATTTACTATCTTGCCTATTGCGAACCAACCACTGTTGTTCTGGAACATTAACTTGGCGTTGAGAAAAATCTTGTAACTGATTAAGCAACTGCTGATGCTGTTGTAGTTTTGTCAGGAGTACTCCAACAGCAGTCCACAGTTGTTGGTTTTGGAGAGATTGGCGATTTTGGTTTGTTAGCAATTCTCCGATGAAGTAATTCAGTTGTTCTAAATTCTCAACATTAACTCGTACCGTACGAGTTGAGGAGATGGGAGGTTGGGTAGGTGAAGAGATGAACAGATGAGGAGATGAGGGAAAAGAGTCGGGTTCCTTGGTCGTTTGATCACCAGAGGCTGATTCCTCACGATGTGCTTCAGTGTCAGGTGTCGCTTGAGTTACCAACTCTTGAGTTGGAACTGGTGCATTATGGGATGCTGGGGGTGAATCGTGGAGTATTCCGCTAAGTTGTTGTAATTCTAAGGATACTTGACCGCCCTGACTTCTGTCACCGTTGAGCACGGCTTTTCGTGCTTCTTCGAAGTTTGCTAAAGCAATGCAGGCAATAACCATCACTTGATTGAGGTCGTTGTCCAAAGCAGTCAGCGCCGTTTGAGCTATAGCTCCAAACCCTGGTAAATCTAAAGATTCAGCTAAACCAAGGAAAACTTCTGCCTGTACCCTCAGCGTAGTAGCAACTTGTTTGGGATGACCGTTGGTTATGGCTGTAGCCAACTGGTCTAACCGTTGGGTGACTCCGACTTCAAAGATGGACTGCGTTAAGTCAAAGCCCAATTCTTGTGAACTGGGAATCTCAGTTTCCTGACTAAAACAGTCTTCTAACTTCTCGTGCAATTGAGCAAAAATACTAGTGGTTCGGTCTAGAACTTCAACATCATTGATTGGTCCTCCTGTCAGTTCAGTGGATAAAGCTAGGCGCAAACATTCATAACTCTCGAAGAGTAAGGCTTCTACTTCTGAGTCAATCGATAAGTCGGGTTTGCAGATAGCTCTAAAAATATCTTCCAATGTGTGAGCCACGGTTTTAATCGTTTCCAAACCGACGCTGGCTGCTGCTCCTTTGAGGGTGTGAGTCGCACGCATCAACGTATAAACTTTGTTGATACTAAAGTCTTCTCTAAGACTGAACAATTCTTGTTCTATGACTTGCAGCAGTTCCGGTGCTTCTTGAAGAAAGTAGCGGTGGCTTTGCTCTTGAATGGTGGGGTCGTTAGTCATTGGTCATTAGTCATTAGTCATTAGTCATTAGTCATTAGTCATTAGTTTTTAGTTGGCGAATATAACCTAGGGTGGGCACTGACTACTTTCCTATATCATGGGTGAGCAGTGAACAGTGCCCACCCTACAAATTAAGATTTTCAGTCATTCGCGCTCCAACATAAATTCGCTTGCAATGACTATTCATCAATCGACCTTGAATTGGTCAGCACTAGCCTGGAGATTTTGAGCCATTGTTCGGAGTTCTTTAAAGGATGTGGAAATTTCCATCGAATCCTCCTTTGTCTGGTCGGCAATAGCTGCTACCTCTGTCATGGTTTGCGTGACTGATTGGATTTGCTGACTCTGTACCTGCGTTGCTTGAGTGATACTCTCCACGAGTTGGCTGATTTGAGTTGTGGCTGCAACAATGGCGTTCAGATTCTGGCGAGCCTCGTGCACCTGCGTTGTTCCTGTCGCAACTTGATGAATAGCATTTTCCATTGCTACAGAAACCTCTGCTGTCCCTTTTTGGATTTCTTGAACCAGCTGCTCTATCTCAGTCGCAGCTTCAGCAGACTGACGCGCCAAAGAACGCACCTCATCGGCGACAACTGCAAAACCACGTCCGTACTGTCCGGCTCTGGTTGCTTCAATCGCCGCATTTAGGGCAAGCAGTTGGGTCTGAGTTGTAAAGTTGCTAATCAAATTCACGACCTTGGAAACCTTCTGGGAAGATTCCGAAAAGCGCTTGAGGCGCTTACTGGTTTCCGCCACTGTCTCTCGGATGTCAAGAATTCCGTCAACAGTACGGTTAATCGCTGCATCTCCTAGCTGGATGGTTTGGTTTGCCACCTGCACTGCTTCTTCCACTTTTTGGGCGTTCGTTGTGACAGCTTTCGTGGAATTGACCATCGTTTGGATTTGCTCCAAAGCATTGCTGAGGAACTGAAACTGCTGCTGCGCTTGGGTGGCTAAACCAACAACAGAGGATTCGTTTGCTTGAGAGGTTTGGGCGAGTTGCCTTGATGCTGTCTGCATCTGTGTAACGATTTTTCGCAGGCTTTGCAGGGTGATGTTGTAGACGTCAGCGATCGTGCCCACTTCACCTTCCGTCACAGGTACTCGAATAGTAAGGTTCCCTTGCAGTGCGGGTTGCACTGCTGACAGCAACTGCATCACCTCCCGTTGGAGTTGCTCTTTTGCTGCTTTTTCCCTTTCGCCTGCTTCTGCCAATTGCTGTGCTTGAGTTTTCAGTTGCTCCAAGTATTCTGCTTGTTGTAAAGCAAGACCAACTTGCACCCCTACTTGAGCTAGCAAGTTGACATCTATTTGCTCCCAATGACGTGGTGCATCATTCTGATAAGCCCCCAATAATCCCCAAAGTTGGTCGCCCTTGAAAATGGGAGCAGCCATATTAGCCTTTACTTCCCACTGTTCTAGAAGTTTCATATAGCATTCACTATATCCAGAAGCTCTGAGATTATCGGTGCTGAGAGTTTCTTTACGGCGAAACCGACCACCATTTGTTTCTCGAAGACAGGGATCGTCGGCTAGAGATAGCTCACTTCCCACAAGTTTGACCCAATTGCTACCAACATCTTCAACGATAAATTCACCACTCCAGTCAGGAGCAAAGCGGAAGATGACGACTCGATCAGCTTTCAGCAGTCTCCGTAATTCCGTAACAGCCATCTTGAGTAGATTGGAGAGTGAAAAATTCTCTTGAATCAGAGCTAACCCAAGTCTATAAACCAGTTTGCTGTAAAGTGTTTCCTGTTCAACTGACTTGGCTAACTTCTGTGACTGCACACGCAGTTCTTCAATATACTCTGTCTGCTGTAGAGCGACTCCTAGTTGCGAACCAATTTGCACCAGTACCTTCACTTCACCATCTTCCCAGTGCCGTGGTCCACTGTGTTGAAAAGCTGACAACAAACCCCAGAGTTTCTGCCCTTTGAAGATAGAAACGACAACACAGGATTTAACTCCAAATACCTCCAAAGCTTCTATATGGCAATCGGTGAAATTGGCGTTGTAGATATCATCCACAACAAAAGGTTCATTGTTACGGAATCGACCACCTTTGTGTTCGTTCAAATAAGCATCCTCCCAACCACTGCCAACCAATTTTGGCCATCCGCCGGACTCAGACTCAACGATAAAGTCACCGAAATAATTTGGGCGAAACTTGTAGATAGCCACTCGCTCCACACCCAGAAGTTTTCTCACTTCTTGCGTTGTTGTCCGGAAAATGGTGTCAATATCTGATGTTTGGCGAATCTTTTCGATAACCTTGACTATTGCTCGTTCCCGCTCTGCGGTTGTGGCTATCACAGTGGCTTGTTCCTGTAGTTGTTTGAGGTACTCTGCCTGCTGTATAGCTATCCCCAGTTGATTGCTAATTTGGATCAGTACCTTAATTTCATGCTCTTCCCAATCACGCGGACTAGAGTTTTGATATGCCGCTAATAGACCCCAAAGCCTTTCTCCTGTGACAATCGGAGTAATGACGTAAGCTCTTGCTTGGAACCGCTCCAAAATGTCAATGTAACAAGGTGAAAATCCTGCTTGGTAAATATCGCTGACAACCCTAAAGTTTGTTTTCGTGGAAAATTGTCCTCCTTGAGTTTGTTGTAGATAGGTGTCTGTAACACTGGCTTTTCCTTCACCAAGAATTTTGGCACTGCACTCGCTAACATTTTCTCGCAGGATGGGGTTGTCCAATTGCTCCTGCATGACAGATTTCCATTCACTGGATACCGACTCAGCAACAAACTCACCACTCCAATCCACCTCGAAGCGATAAATAATGACACGCTCTGCTTTTAGCAGACTTCGGACTTCATGAGTTGTCGTCTTGAAAATGGAGTTAATCTCAGAAAATTGACGAATTCGATCAATAGCGTTCGCCACGATTCGTTCCCGCTCAGCCACCAGTTGCTCTGATTTCAGTTTGAGCTGAGCCGAGAAGTCAGCCTGCATGAGAATAGCGCCCAGACGATGACTAACTAGTGACAACAGAGCAACTTCTGAATCCTGCCAACGTCGAGGTCCAGAGTTCTGATACACACCCAGTAGACCCCAGAGTTGTTCTCCTTCAAAAATTGGAGCAATGATGTAGGCTCTACTCTGGAATTTCTCCTGAGTTTTGATGTAGCAGTCAGGAAAACCAGCAGCATAGATGTCGTCCACACGCTTAACTGCTTTATATTTGACAAAACTTCCTCCTTGTGTATCCTTCAAGTAGGTGTCGTCGGCGTCAAGGCTAGTAGGAATGCCTAGCATCTTCACAGTGCAGCGGTCATCATCAACTTTATCTTTTGACTTCAAACTGACATCTTTCTCTTGCTCTTGTATCAAAGCAACCCAGCCCGAGGTGACAGATTCAGCAATCAACGCGCCACTCCAATCAGAGTTGAAGCGATAAACTATGACTCGGTCAGCTTTGAAAAACTGTCGCACCTCTTGGGTGATGTTTCCAAGGGTAACGCTTGTATTAGAAGATGGTGGTATTTTTTCTAGGATTTGAGCTAAGACCTTTTCTTGCTTAGCCTCCTCTTTTTGTTGGGTAAGAAGTTCTACTGTTTGTAGATTTAGCCTCAGTTCAGTGACAACTTGGGAAAGTAGGCTAACCTCAACTTCTTGCCATTGACGAGAAGCTGAGCATTGCTGCATCACAAGCAAGCCCCATACTTGTCCATCTATGACAATGGGCAAACTCAAACTGGCTTGGACTTGAAAGTGTTTTAGTAGTTGGTGTTGATGAGCACTCTTGACGTTTTCGTAAACATTGTCTTGGACAACGACTTGCTGTTGCTCGTAGTTCTGTCGATTCTCACTACCAAAGGCGATCGCACTCACAGATTCCCCTAAGCTAGGAGTATAACCTGCAACCATTGACTCAGCTATCACGATGCCATGCTTTTCAGACTGAAAACGGTAGATCAGCGCCCGATCTACCTGTAAAAGCTTACGAATATCAATGACTGTCGTTCTCAACAAGGCATCAACATTTGCGGCTTGGCGCATCTGAGCGAAAATGGTGAATAACCTTTGCCGAGTCTGCTTTACATGTTGCTCACAAGCGACAGCTAGATGAGCTTGATATTCTGTTTGCAACTGTTGAACCCACTTCTCTAGCTGGAGAACTTTTTGGTGAGCTTCAGGTTTGAGCGAATCTCCTATTTGTTGGAGATCTGCTTTAATAGCGTTGACTAATTCAAAAGCTTGGTGTGGCTCAAAATGATTTATGAACTCTGCTGTTTCTAAATCGCCATTTTGGGACTGGGAATTGAATATCTGCTTAGTTTGCTCAAAATTCTGTAATACCATATTTGAATCCTTGGAGATTATATCCCTTTGATTAACTGAGTTTCTTCAGTTATCGAAATGACAAAGTGTAAAACTTTATGAAACTCCTGTTTGATGTACTTGCCACAGGGGACATTGAGTAATAGCTGTCATGTCTAAAACAGTACTACCATTAGGCAGAGCACCTAGAACAAAAGGTTGGAGTTTGGGAGGAAATAAGCCAGCCACTGCTTTTTGCATTTGTTGCAAGTCGTGTAACTCAATGTCATCAACTTGCGACACGACCAAACCCACAGCTTGTTCGTTGACTATAACGACTATTGCTACAGGAGTTCCCCCTGCACTCAGCAGACGATACCCAACAAGATGGTTTAGGTCTACAAGCCACAGCATTTCTCCTCGCCAATTATAGATTCCCAAAATACAACTTGGCATTTCAGGAACAGGTAGAATTTCTGCTAAGTTAACCCTGATAATTTCTGCGATTTGTTCTATAGGTAATAGCGCACTGTCCAGAAGTCCAAGAGGAAAGCGAAGCAATTTAGAAAGGTTGGTTTCTGGGGGAAGTGGGTCTAGTCCTAGTAGCTCAAGACTAGTCACGGCGAGTACAGATTTCGGCTCTGTCTGCATAAATTTTATAGTTATAAATTATCATCAATAACTGCTACTTAATTAAAAACTTAATAAATGAATGACGAATGATTAAATAATAATTCGACCATTCCAAGGTTGAAAGCCTGAAGTCAATTGCTGAATTGTTTGAACTAGGTGTTGCTGATTTACCGGCTTAGGTATATAAGCATCAGCACCCAACATCGTACCCCAAAGTTTATCAGCTTCAGTTCCTTTAGTCGAACATATCACTACTGGAATTCGCTGGGTATTGATATTAGTCTTGAGTTCACGGCATAATTCAAACCCACTTTGCCCCGGCAAAATGACATCAATAATAAACAAATCAGGCATCTGGAATTGTAATTTTATCTGTGCCTCTTCACTGCTTTTAGCTGTGACCACTGTTAAACCTGCTTGCTTGAGATAACGGGTTAGCACTTCAGTTTCGGTTAAGCTATCTTCAACTAAAAGGACTGTAGTCATAAAAAATATTCCTGTACACAAGACTATTTAAAATCTTTGCTAAACTTCACTCATTGTGCTGACATTAAATTTTTTCACATCAATCATGTACAACTGTTTGTTAACTTTACTTGGATATCAATCTGCCCATCTACAAACTAAATTTGAACTGTTTGTAGACTTTGAGAATGGACAGGCAGGGAATTTGGTAGATACCTCTTGAGGATTTTTAGTATCTTTTCTGTGGTAATTGGCTTTGCTAAAAAACCAGAAGAGCCAACTATCTTTGCTCTTACCCTGTCGATTATACCGTCATTGTTAGTAAGAATAATGACAGGTGTATTCCGGAAAGTTGACACACGGCGAATTCGACTACAGATTTCATACCCGTTGGCGATCGGCATAACTAAGTCCAAGAAAATGAGGCTTGGTTTGTGCTCTAACAATATCGGCAGTGCTGTGACTGGATCTTGAACATTGATAAATCTATAGCCAGCTTTGGTAAGAATGTCACCCATTATGAGGCTATCGCTTTGGCTATCATCTATGTAGGCTATTAAACAGCCAGCCTCTTTAAGTTGAACCAAGTCTATTGGTGGAGAGTCAAAGGTTGACTGAGGGTGAGTGGCTTGAGATGAATGCACGAAATTGTATTTCTCAGCTTTAGTAAATTCTATTAACTGTGGAGTGAGATGGGAGTGAGTTTTTGTTAAAGGATTAGAAAAGTATTGAGACGATGAAGTCTGTATTCCGTTACCAACAGAAACATCCAAAGCTTGGGTTTGTTTTTTTGTCGAGGGTACTGATATTGTTACTCCGACTGGAAAAGGTAAGTCTGGAACGATTAAGAGTTCTAAAACACCCTGATGCGCCAAACCTTGTACAACACTTGCCACAGATATCACACTTTGTTCCGTTTGTAAAGCAATGTCCCAAATGGTGTTTTCGCCATTGAGTAGCTGGCTGAGACTGAAGATAGTTTTAGAAATTTTCAAATTTTGCTCAAAAATGGGCTGTTTAAAAATCGGTGCCATGTCAGGGCAAAGTGTTCCTAAACCCATACTTTGCCATTGCTTGCATAGATCAAAAGCTGTGTATAACAATTGCTTTACCTCTAGCAAGGCAATAGGATGCAGTTTTTTGGGCATCCAAAGGCTTCTCAAATCCGAATGACCTACTACAGTAAAGTAAACCTCTTGAACAATTTTTTCAATAATACTTTTTGATTGGGTTAGAGTTAACTGGTTTTGATTGATAGCCCAGTTCAGTAGATGATATTCCCATAGTTCATCCTCTTTCAAATGAGGAATATCCAATTTCAAGCCAGGGCAACTTTGTGTTACTGCTCTATGCCAACGCCGAACGCGGTGAACGCCTCCCGTAGCATATAGCAAACGTCCCAAGAAGAAATACATATGCCACTGGTTAGCACCTGATGACAAGATCAGTTCTCCAGTAGCTCGTTGCTGGCTTAACACTGCTAACCTTTCGGTAATATTCGCAAAGCTTGGAGAACCTGGTTGCATTACGTAATTTCCCTTAATGAAAAGTTACTCCTTTGATGAGATGAGGAAGTTGCACCCAGTTGTTCCCAATTTTTAGCATTCGGTTATTACCGTTAAACAGCAACACTTCCGCTATTTTACTTATGGTAGATTAATTGTTATTCAATGTTATATTAACAAGATTACTTACAAAACAATGAATTTTTAAAGAATTGTGAAGGAAACGTAAGGTCATAGTCAAGGCAGATGGGCGTATTGAAAGGCGGCATAGCAGTTTTTATATCGGCTTATATGGTGAGCCAGCGCGGATAATGATTGCTACACATGTAGGTTGGGGAGCGTAAGCTCCAGGAGGGTTTCTCGACAGAGGCGTCTGGCGTTTGAGGCACGAAACCCAACGCCTACAATGCCTGTAAATGTTGGGTTTCGCTCCGCTCTACCCAACCTACGCATCTGTCGCATTCTGTTCTCAAATCGGTATAACCCACCATTTTTATGCTTTAGAGCATGATTTTAAGCCAGAGCGATCGCTCTGGCTTAAAAAACACAGTTCATCACTCATCACTCTCAAGCTCTTCTACCTTATGAAGCCCAAGTTCAGCATTTCCTGAGGAGATGCCAGCAAATCGATCGCCACAAAGAAAATCTTGCCTTGTGGATTGAGCAAGAACCGCCATGGGCGTAGAGTCCTGCAAACAGTATGTGCTGATGATAGCTTGATTATTGCGGCATCTGGTCAGATTGTGACCGAACCCGTCCTTGATTGTGCCCGGACTTACGGTAAAGAGGCAGAGTTGCTGAACGCCGTGGGTCTGACTCTGGCAACCGCAGTCCATTATACCGCAAGTGACACATGGTTAGAAACCAAAGTTCAACGAAAATTCCCCTTGAGAGCTAGAATGATTTAGACCGCAAGTGACACATGGTTAGAAACCAAAGTTCAACTGCGCGATGCTCCCGCGTTGCCCAAGAGAACCTCAACACCTTCTGGCAAACCCTGCAACAGAAGGCAGAAGAGTTACAAGAACGCAGGGCGCGGGCAAGCAAAAAGCAACGAATTGAACATCGCAACTTGAAGTAGCTGCAACAGTCTAGAATCCCTCTTTTTCTAAAAAAAAAAGGGAGTGTCAAAAACAATTTTGCACAAAAGTATGGTAATAAGTGGGAGCCTAGGATTGCTCCCACTTGTGTCTTTTTTGCATGCATTGGGATGCTCCCTCCTTAATCGGCATTGCTATCATCAATCCTTATAATTTGAGACGTTTTATTTTTAAGTGTTGAAGACAAATGATCATAGATTTGGCTGGGAGGAGTTCTTAAATTCCAAACGATTCCTAGCCATGAAAGTAGCTTAAGAATATAATGTGTAATATCTATTTCCCACCAGTAGAAACCTTGCCGTTCTGAAGCAGGATAGTAATGATGATTATTATGCCAACCTTCACCTAGAGTAATGAGAGCTAAAAACAAATTGTTGCGACTACTATCTGTTGTGTCAAAACGACGATAACCAAAGATATGCGCGAGAGAATTAATCGTAAAAGTCGTGTGATAAAGCAGCAAAGTACTTAAACAAAATCCCCACACAAACATCTGTAAACCAGTCGTTTTTAGCTGAGGAATATACTGCTGACACAGTATTCCAATTGCTGTCAAAGTGATTCCTAGCACGGTAGGAACAATCAGATGAAAACGGTTTAAGTACCGCAACTCCGGATATTGGGCAAAATCTCGAACGTTCTGTTCATTGGTTTTGGAATATTGAGGACACATCACCAGCCAACGTGCGACCACCAGAAACCATGAACAATGGGAGAATGAATATCTTGTTCTGTATCTGCATAACGGTGGTGATGACGATGATGCGCTGCCCACCAGAGTGGACCTAACTGAGCTGTGGAATTGCCTAGAATAGCAAGAAGAAACTGGAACCAACGCGTTGTTTTGTAAGCGCGATGGGAAAAATAACGGTGGTATCCTGCTGTCACTCCAAACATCCGCACGAACCACAGTGCAAGGCATGCAATGAGCGCAACCCAACTAAAGCCCACCCAAAAAATGAACAGGCAACCGATATGAATGGATATAAAAGGGATATTGCCTAGAATATCTATTTTATGTTCTTGTCTTGATAGCATATGTCATCTCTTGAGTTAGGTTTGCAAATAGCAAAAATGACTATAAAAAAATCTTCGGGGACTACCGCCGCGAAGATGTCGGTGTTCATGGAGAAATTCTTATCTGTGTACTTCTACAGCATGGCAGATGGGTACTTGAGTAATGGTTTTATCAAAGGTTTGAGATGTATAAAATCAGTTTATAGTGTTTGATTTTGTTACAAAACGTTAAAAAAAGAATTATAACTTAGTACCATTTGTCATTCAGAGTCGTTCCAAAATACGTTGAAGCCCAAAACTCAACATTCATAGGGTCTTTGGGGGATTAATTTCACAAGTTCACCTAGAATTTTCAGTGTGAATAACTTTTCGGTTGGTTTGATTTCGATAAAACTAGAGTAAAGTTCTGAAATTTTGTATAACTCTCCTTTAAGTTAGAGTTTTTACCACAGAAAACGCTATAAAATCAATAAGCGTTCATAAAAGTTTAGCTTATTGATTTTAGGAGCAAGGTATTTGTCCTATGGTCAGGCGATCGCACTGTTGTCCATTAGGAGCCAAAAGTCTAGAAATGCTTATCCTAGAACGGCTTGTGCGAATTCTTTAAAGTTTTTTATAAAAATATAAACCTTAATACTATCAAAAAAACTTTGCCGCAATCAATTCTTATTCAAAAAATGTTATCATTTAAATATGAAAGAACAAAAAGAAAATACAGGCTCACGTACGATCACCTTAGAAAAAGAGGTAGTAGCGTATCACAAGAGTGATGGTAGTGAACTCATACCCGCTGAGGTACAAGCGAATGTCGGTCATAATGGCAGTCAATTGCTTGATCTGCCTCTTGCAACTGGCTACACCATAGATGATGAGGGGATCATCAATAACTACGCAATTCAGCCTGATATGTCCTTGGCAGAGTATCCCTCAGCAAAACAGCAACGGCGTTATTTCTTCTTAGGAATAGGAGCTATCCTGTTCGTTGCTGTGATAGCGCTGATTGCATTTGCTCTTAGCTAGGCGTAACAATAGCTAAGTATTTAGCTTCAGTCCAAGATATCTAGCTAGCACTGATCCTCTGGTTTTCGCCCTCCTCGCATATATGCTTTGAAGAATGCCAGGGACTGAAAATGGTGCCAGAGCGAGGCGTTGTTGAGACGGTTAAAGAGGGTTATACCCAGGGCAAACGCATCTAAATCTGGCACACAAGGAATTGATTATCATACGTATATGTGCATGAGGTGAACAAAGATGATTAGACGTTACAATCATCCTGCGCTCCACGAAGAACCCCGAAACCAGCCAGCACAGATTCGCTTTATAAAAGAAGAAGAATCTCTTTACGGCTGGATTGAAAGCACAGGTCGATTCAAATCGTATGAGTCTGATGAACTCCATGCCGATGAGATGTTAGAAGAACTGGAAGATATTATGGACACATCAATGTATGATCTAGAGAAAGAGGAAGAAGCGGAAGAATTGTATCTTTGACACTCCTGCTATACCCTCAAGACACTATTTCAAGACACTATTATAGACTATTTTAGTGATTGCCTATTTCCCGAAAATGCTAAAAACAAAACTACCCAGGACTTACGCAACCAAACCAGGTTTCTACCAAACATCGTCTGTTTCGCAACCAAATACGAACGAATAAACCGGGTTTCACAGCAGATGGTGCGTAAGTCCTATACCCTCTAACTTATCCTTGCTGTGCAAGAAATCAGATAGAGGGCGTTTTGTTTTTAGCCGCCTGATATCCCCACCGCATAAGCGGTGGGGATATCAGGCGCTTTTGATAAAAAATAGTACAATTTTACAAAAGTTTTTCCGTCGTTTATTGTTGCCTTTTTAAGAGAAAGTATAAAAATATGACTTCAATTGTTTGACTACATAATTAATTTTTGCAAATTAGCTGTAATGCTTGGTGCATGACACTTCGTTAACGCCACTCTACCCATTTAAGATAAATTATAATAATCACTTCTTAGGGACATTCAGCTAGAGTTGGATAGTAATCGAACTACGGAAAAATTATTTTGGTTCTGAATGAGGAAATTGTATGAACAGCGACATAACAGTAGAGAAATTACGCCGCTATAAAGAGTATGGGGAATCTGTCATCCAGAGCCTTGAGTTGGTTTCACAGAACCCACCTCCTCAAGAAAATTGGGTTCCTAATAGCCTTCATGAAAGTCTTCAGCACCTTCATCAGTCTGCTCAGAGAACAGTGCAACTTGCATCCTCGCCAGTCAAAATCGGCGTCATGGGGGAATTCAGTAGTGGAAAAACTTTACTTCTAGGTAGTTTGATTGGCTACGCAGATGCTTTACCAGTCAGTGAAACCCCAACAACAGGTAACGTGACTGCTATTCACCTCGTTCAACAACCGGACTTTCAGACAACAAAACTTGGCAAGTTTACAGTTGAATATCTTTCTAGTGAAGGGGTAAAAGAATGTCTGCGCTTCATGTTAGAGGAAGCACAACAACGAGCAAAAGCTACAGAACTCCCTTCAGCACAGCTTGCGGCTCTGAAAAGTTTATATCCTGTAAGAGAAATTGACATTAATGGTATCCTGAGATGGTGCGAGCAAGCGTGGAAGCTTCAGAGCTTGGAATTACGCTCTCTGCTTAGGGAACTGGTTATTTTCCTCCGTACGTACACCGTTTACAAAGAAGATATCTGTGGGAAAAGTTACCAGATTGACAACCCGACTGCTCACAAGGGACTGAGGCTAGCAGAGCCGCCTATAAATATCTTAGAACTCAGCTTTGACTATCTACCGCCTCCTCCCAAACGCTGGGAGAATTTAGCACAGCCAAGAGCGCAAGACTTGCTCAATAGCTTCTCGATTATTCGCCGTATAGACATCACAGTTGAAGTATCAAAAGAAATTTGGGATTTATCTTCTTTACAAGGAACTAATGAATTTGTTCTTCTGGACTTTCCAGGATTGGGAGCAGCTAATTCTGGCGTGCGGGATGCTTTTTTATCTTTGCGAGAACTCACAGATGTGCAAACCATCCTACTGTTACTCAACGGTAGATATCCTGGTGGTGCAACCGCAGCGAAAATCCGCAGTATGCTGGAACGGGATAAGGGACAAGACCTGAGAGATCGTATTATTGTTGGCGTGGGACGCTTCAATCAACTTCCCCTCACAAGCAGCGATGAACACATTATTGATGACCTTTTATATGAGATTCTCCTTTCAGAAGAAGCTGTTCTTGATAGCCTCAGTATTCTCAAACTGGTGATCGCCAGTGCGAACAATTTAACGACAGAAAAAAAGAATATTGTTCTGTTGTCGCAACTTTATGGATTGACTAAACTAGCAGAACTTTCTTCCCTTTTGCAAGTTTGCTCAAAAGAATTCTTGAGCGAACTGGACAAACCTAACAAACCAGAGGAGTTTGAACTGCGGAAGAAATGGCAGCAATTGAGTGAAATGATACCTCCTTCTAGTACCCTGCACAAACAATTGAGTGACTATGCTGAAGATGGTGGTATTGGCAGATTGCGTTCATTACTGAGAGAACATGTTGCTCTTCATGGTATGAAGCAACTTGTAGAAGACACTCAAAGAGCTGCTGAGTCTGTGCACAAAGAGCAGCATAACCTAAAAAATCTGCTAGAGGAAATCCCAGCTTACATACCAGTTGTAGAAAGTTCTGATTTTCTTACTCTGCGAGAAGCGATTGAAAATTTAGTGACGACTTACAGACGATTCCAAGAAGATTTAGAGAAGCAGCCTATTTTAAAGAACCGTCATAGTGTAGCAGTGAGCGATGTTGTTAAGGATGAATTAACGAATAAAATCTTCTTTGATTGGAGCGAGTGGACTTTGCTTTTTGATAGAACTAAAAATGGAACAATATCTCTGACAAAAAGTGAAAGCTTTTTTGAAGAAGATGAAGCTGACGATTTTATTCCTACAAAAAGCGATGATTTTTATGCAGCATTTGTCAATACTGTGAAAGAAATGCAAGCTTTTGCTCATGAGAAAACAACAGAGGGTGTGACAGATTTTTTCAACAAATTATCTGCTGATGTACAACTAGAACGCGAAAAACTCAGGACTATTTTGCTACCAGAGAAAGAACAGCAAATTGAACAAAAATTTGGAAAAAGTCAAGTCCGCTTTTTCAGAAACCTCCTGCGTGCTGTTGACCCCGCTACGAGATGGCAAAATCTTATCATTCAGCACAGTGGACTCGCTAATAGTGCTGCTCCTATCAATGCTGACGCCTTATTCCCTCTAGCACGCAAAGACGACAGACACCAGAACGGTCAAATTTTTGACTGGAGTCCTGATAAACAGTTTCCTGTTCCCCCAAGACCATTCAATCACCAAATTGCCGTTTTACGACTGCGAGACGAAATAACTGCTAGTGCAGGGTTACACCTTGTGCAGTATGTGAGTCAGTTAACCAAACAGGTCAAATCTTCGTTTTCTAGAGCTTTGAAAGATATTGTAGACAATCTGCAAGAACTTTTAAAATCGAAACATGAACCTTTACTCAGATACATAGCCTCTGCACAAGAGCCTACTTCCACTCCTATTCCACCCTGGTTAGAAACTCTTTCCCAAATTCCAACAATTTCATATCCTGATGAATGTTAACAAGTACAGATGATAATATCACGCAAAGACGCTAAGAAAACCTTTGTGCCTTTGCGACGCCAGATACCTACGGTAAGTCCTGCGGAGGCTTGCGCCAACGCGTAGCGTCTCCGCTATTGAGAGGGAGACCCTCATCAAGTACTGGCTCGTCTTTGCGTGATATTTAAAGAAAAATCATTTCAAGGAAGAGATGAAATGGCTGTTAAGATTGAGCTTTTAAACCGCTACCAACTGCGTAAAAAAGATAATGACTTATTACTCCTACCTGTTATTGAAATAAAACCTACTGAGGGTTTTAATTTACCCCATATCTCCAAAATTGATATTGTTGTCAGTGGAACGCCAGAAGACTTAGCAGCACAGATACAATCTGCCTACAAAAGTGTTAATTTTAGCACGAGTAAATTACTGAAACTTTCTACACCACAGCGATTAAAGCAAACCGACTGTAGGTGGGATGAACCATTGCCAGCAGGTGTGAACTGCACTTTGCAGGTGACTGTAGAGTATTTTGACTCGGATGAAATAGGTAACCCAAATTTATCTAAAAGCAGAAACTCTACAGTTGAGTGCAATATATGGACTTATGCAGGCATCGAAGATAACGTAATACAAATGCCAGTGAGAGATAGACTACCATTGCCACTACCAGTACCTTTTTACAAACCTGAACCACCTCAAGAAAGCAAAAAGCCAGAAATTACCTATCCAGGATGGTTCGCCATTGATTTCGGCACCTCTAATTCTACAGTCACACTCTACGATCCCAAAGTCATCGTCACTCCAGATAGTTTACCTGGCGAACAAGAGGTGCGTCTACGGGAACGTATGGCAGCATGGTTAAATCAACGTCCCGTTGATGATGATACACTAGGTATCAGTCGGAATGCTTGGGAGCAGGAGTGGCAAAAGTTTTTAACTGAACTAAGTAAAGATTTTGTTTCAATTCCTGATTCTGTTCACCACAATTTGGGGGAACAACTCTTTCGAAGCGTTGATAGTACTGAGTTATTAGAAGCTATCCGACAGATAGAAATTTGTGTGAGCAAACGCTTAGATTGGTTTCGTCGCGCTGCTAGCAAACGATTGAATCAAATCTATCACGAAGTTTTCCGCGTACCACCCCTAGAGTGGCAAAGTTTGATTCCTGTAGAACTGGATAAAAACCGTCGTCTCAATGAAATTCCCAGTGAATTAGAAGTTGTTAATCTCCAACCTGCTTTGCCAAAAGATGATCCAGCAAAAGTGAAAGTCATCTTGGGTGAACAAGCTAGACAACACAGACTAGACACGATCGCGAATGAAGAGGAAATTGAAGGAAGGTTTCTACACTCACCCAAGCGCTATTTTGGTCAAGAACGCTCTTTTAAAATTACGCTTAACGGCAAAGAAGACACAATAGAAGTGAATAAGCTTCTTCAATCTGCTTATGCACAACTTATTGAGTTGACTGAGAATTATCGTCAACGCTACCCAGGTAAATGTTCTGAGGGTAAGTTTTACCGCGCAGTGGTAACTTACCCAACGATCGCTTCACCATTTGTGCGTCGTGAGATCGAGAACCTGGTGAAACAACTGGATATCGAAGATGTGCAGATGGCTTATGACGAAGCGATATCAGTAGCTATCTTCTTTTTGTGGCGAGAATTTGGTGGTGACTTGAATGTGGGGATTGAATCTTTCAAAACCCGCTGCCGTTACAATGGGGATAAATGGTGGCAAAATGTCCTCGTTTTGGATATTGGTGGCGGAACCACGGATTTAGCACTCATTCGCCTGACACTGGAAGAAATTAACCCTTTTGAGCCAGGAGAAGACCGAGGCGACGGCGGGCGCTACTATAAATTAACTCCTAAACTATTGGGTTCTTCCGGTCATTTGCAGTTGGGTGGCGAGTTAATTACCTTGCGGCTGTTTTTGTTATTGAAGGCGGCGATCGCAGATTGTTTGCTGAGTGCCGTGACTGAAGAAAGTTTACCAAAAGATGTTTTGAAAGTACAGCCAGAAGAGTTGAGCGATCGCTTCCTAGATAACAGCAAATTCTTACCTGGTAGCCTGTTGGCGTCTGTGGATAAAGAAATTCGAGAAGGCGATGCTTACAAAGATGCTTTAAATGCTGCAGAAAAAGTGCTACCCACCCGGTGGAAATCTTCATCATCTCGCGCACAAGCTTTCTACACCCTTTGGGAACAAGCAGAAAATGCCAAAATGACACTAGGTCAAAAGCGCCAACAAGATGCACCCGAACCAATCTTCACTCTTGATGGACAAAAAATATCCGAACTACTGCAACAAAACGATATTGAATTATCAAGTGAAGTTATAGATAATTTGAATGTCACACTCACAGTGCAGCAATTTGAAAGAGCGGTATCTCCTGTGGTTCGAGAAGCCGTTGGTATTGCTCAAGGATTGATAGAGAATGCTTTAGGAAATAAGTCTTCCAATTTTCTGAATTCTCCAGGTAGCAAAGAGCAAGTCGATTGGTTGATTCTGTCTGGAAAAACCTGCAATCTTGAATTAGTCGAACGTGAACTTTATCGAGTTTTTAGCAAGTCTGACTATTTTGTTTGGAATGAGGAGCGAGTCACCTTTGAACCCGAATATACCAAGCTTGCAACCTCGGCTGGAGCTTGTTTTGCAGAGAAACTGAGACAATTGGGTTTTGCACCTAAAGAGTCCAAAGAATTGCTACGTAGAGGAGCTAACCAACTCTATATTGATGTCAAAAATCTATTTTATTTTCTGCCGTGCTCTTTTAAAAGAGAGGTCATTGGAGGAGCTTTAGATCCAATTTTTCTGGCTGGTCAAGAACTTTATCAACTTAAAGTTGACGATGCAATGGCGAAATTCCGCAGTAGTTGGCAGGGCGTGCAATTGACTAATAATATTATTCGTCAGGATTTTGAAAACATCAAACCTCAACTTTGGGGAAGTTATAACGGGGATGCTTTGAGAAATAAACTGAAGATGACTGTGGAGGATTTTCAAAGTTATATCAAAGTCCAGTTTGAAATTAATCAAAAGCTTGATATCGATTTGCTGTTTTGCCGAGGAAATCCTCACTATTTAATTCCTGTGAACATTCCCTGTCTTGATGCTGCAAAAGCAATAGGCAAATCAGAAGTTATTTCTGATGAAAATCGAGTAGTATGCGATATTGCTGTTAATGTCGCTGAATCAGCAAATGCTCTCAAAACAGATACTCATAACGTCGTATTTCATGCTGATAAAGACTACAGCAAGGATTTGAGAGTTTTTCGATATGACGATGGTGCTATACAACCAGAAATCATGGGATTAATTTCTGAATTACCACCATTTCCTATCAGTGGTAAACACACATTCTACTTTCAATTTCATAACCCACAATCTAACAAGTGGGAACTCATTGGCGAATTACCTGAACCAGAAGTCAAAAGTGAATATCCTTGCCGATATTATGTCTCTCTCAACAAAAAAGGTATCCTGAGAGTGCATGCATTTGAGGTACCTTATTTAACATCAACAAATCCAGAATGTCTGAAGCAAGAGGGATGCGTTTTTCGAGACAATCTTCAACCACAGCCTAATGATGTTAAAGCAGAGCGGGACCCGTTTTCTGGAGAACATTGAGGAAAGTTATGAGTTAAGAAAAAATATCTAATTCAAAACTTTAAACTCAAAAACTCAAAATTTAGAACGGAGGATGTATGCAGCACCTGAGTAAGTTATTAGAGATTGACAACTCAAATTTAGCTTGGGTACTGCGGTTGAACTTGTACGGACTGCGGACACAATTACAGGAAGCTTTAAAAACAGCAACTACAGACCCAGGAAACAGTGCTTGTCAAGAATTGCTTAGGGAATTAGATATTCTTTTAAAATCAGCATCTCAAGAGACTTTGAGTGGGGAGACTGTCTTGTCCTCCGAGGAGAATTCCTCTTGGGAAGATGTCTTAGAGCCAGTCACCAATGAAAAGAATGAACTCAAATTAAGACAAATTGGTGAGGCTTTGCTGTCTGACCGGGAACTCTCGAACTATATCGGTCATTACCAATTTCTCAGCACCAATGATGGTGATTTGTGGAACGAGATACAACGTTTACTGCTGCGCGTTCCTGAGAAAATAGCTGATGCTTGGCGAGAGCAAATATTGACTGAAGCGAGTCAAATAGGTGCTATGGAAGATAAGCATGTTGCCCATGATGAATGTATCTATCCTGGTTTGACAGGAAAGGTCAAAGCGACTGGATTGTGCTTGTCAAACCAATTTGAATTCGATCCGCGATTAATGGTGGAAACACGCAACGAGGAACTTGATTTGTTAGCTGGGGTTGTTTCTACTTGTCTTAAGTTTATTGAACTAGATTCATCTTTACACCACGCTCTCAAAAGTGTAGATAGATTCGGTGTCAGGTCTTTGAACGATGAAAGAGAAAAGTCTAAATATGTTACAGCATTGATAGACCGCTTCCGACGAGCACAAACAACTACTGATAATGTCGATCCAGTTGTCGCTTTGCGTGCCAGACTTGATTTAGATGAGGCGATTCACTCTTTGGTATATTTGCCGTGTGCTGACCGCTACTCTTGGTGGGGTAAATTGCAACAAGAAGCACGGCGTACTCTTGACCCAGTGGTTGAGAAGGCGCGTCATACTGGTTACCATGTGCAAATTCGTCCGTTGTGGGGAACCTATGCGGATGTTTTTAATTGGTCAAAGGACGATTTGCAGCTAGATGTTGGTGGGGTACGCGGTGAGGTGTCTGCATGTTTGAGGGTTTATGCCAAGATTCAAGATGAGGTGCTTCCTGGTCGGGTTCTTTTTCGTTCTTCTTGAGTAAGGATTTTTCCTTTATGAGTCTAAATATAGCGTTTCCTTGTCTACTGAGGGGCGATCGCTGGTTTTTGGGTTCATCTCACGCTCATCGCATTGCTCCCTTTTGCTGTTGTGCATTTTTAATGCACAACAACTTATTACTACTGCCCGTTAAGAATCGTTGGTTGCTCAGGCAAAGATTCTTGTGGATATTCCTGTGGCTGTGGCTGAGGATTAAGATACTCTTGCCATGCTCTAATTTGTTCTCGTGCAGCGCTATAGGCAGAAGTTCCTCTTAGAATCAACCTAGCTGTCTCAATAGCTCTAGGAATATCAGATTCTCCCTGAGCGCGAGCAATATCCAACAATTGCTGACTCCATTGGTCAATAGTGATGTTAACATCACTGCGTAGAATGCTGTTATCCGGTACTCTATTTGCTATCCTAATAGCTTTTGCCAAAGCTTCTGGAGTTCCGGTGACTGCGATTTCGCGTGCTCTCTTCCAATTTTGTCTAGCACGAATTTGTCCTTGCCACTCATCTATAGCTGCTTGCGCTTCACCCGATAGTGCTCGTCCTGATGCGATTTGTTGAGCTGTTGCAATAGCAGAGGGTAAGTCGCCCCGATCAGCTAGGTTTTTTGCTTGGTCTAAGTAAGGCTGGTCTTCAACACGTTGAATCTTTGCTGTCCAAATCCCAATTTTTCTTCGCGCTTCTGGATACAATGCACGACCTCGTTGAATTTGACCTGCCTCTGCGATCGCTGTCTGTAAAGAGTTCACATCCTCAAACATTGCGACTTGTTCCGCACGATCCAAATACGGACGGTCTTCGATTGTCTGTATTTGAGCAACCCAACTACCAATTTCTTTTTTTGCTTCCTGTGTACGAGGGTTGCCATCAGGAATCTGTTGTGCTTCAGCTATAGCTGCTGCATAATCGTTGATTGAACCTTGGCTGGCAAATACTCTTGCTTTCTCTAGATGGGCGACATCTTGAATTTCTAGTTGCCAGCTTGCGATGAGTTCTTGCGCTTTTTCGTATGATGGTCTTGTTGCCTCTATTTGTTGAGCCTGAGAAATTGCCACCTCTAAACTGGCAGTTGTCCCTAACCATGCATTCTTTTGCGCTTCAGCTAAGGCAATAAAGTCCTCTATTTCCATCTGGTGTCCAGTGCTGGGAGGAATTTTTTGGGCTATGGATATGGCTTCGTCTGCATCTCGTCTGTCCAGTTTTGCTTGCGCCAACTCCAGTATCTCGCGTCCAAATTCTGGAAGAACTTCCTGCGCTTTAGGATAAACGTAACTGTCCTGCTGAATCGACTCTGCCAGCTTGATGGCTTTGAGGAGATTATCAACTACCTTACTTTCGGCTAAAGTTTTCGCTTTTGCTAACTTATCACCATCTTCCCGCGCACTCACAATCAAACGATCCAATTGCTCGTATTTTGTCGTCGCCCAGTATTTATTTTCGACACGCAACAGTTTTGCTGCTAACATAAATGCTTGGTGCCATTTCTGGTCGCGCATTTGAGCTTCTGCTTCCTGGTAGATACCAACGGCCGTTGACCAGATAGATTGCCATTTGGAAATTTGCGCTTCTACCAATTGATGAGCAGATTCCTCTTTCGGAACTTGGCGAGCAGTAGCGATCGCTTCATCTAGCTGACCGGCCTGGAAACTCTGGTCAGCTAATAGTAAAATATCCCGTGACCACTCTTCTATCAAACGGTCTATTTCTTTACGAAGCGGATGATTTTTTGGCAGTTCTTTCACTAAAGCGATCGCCACTAGAAGGTCTTTTACCGTTTGCTTGGAAGCTGCTAGCTGAGCACAATGCAACCGCACCGATGCACTAGCTAAGGGCCAGAAAATCGATGGACAGTTGGGCGCAGATGGCAGCTTAAGTAACATTGCTGTTGCCATTAAGCCTACTGCGCCAGGAACCAACGCTAACAATAACGTCCATAACACCCAGCTTTTTGTCCATTTCGGCAATTTCCAAGAACTTCTGGTGAGTGAACCTGTTTCTTGCGGCTCTTTGTCTACAAGTAGTTGTTCAGAATCAGTTTGTGTTGAGCGTTTCACAGACTCGATCATAGAACCAGTTACTGGAACTCCAGACGTATGCGTTTCACTAGATTGTTGCTTTCGGGATGTTCTAGTCATATTGTTATCTGGCTCTCTTGCTTTGCCTGGTAACCAATTTTCTGGTATGTCCCGCTCTGTCATCTCTCACACCAAAATAAACAATGTCTTTTAGCGATCTGTTATAGCTCCAAACTTTTGCCCCTGACATCGTAACTTTCTCCAGACCAAAAAAGTTACTTCTTACATGATCATATGTCCTCCACTGATATCATGTATCCTTAAGATAAAAAGTACCTTTTTATACTTTATACTCTTGCTGAAGCTTCTGCTTGCAAATCTACAACAAGTTGAGTCAAGTCATCTCTACTTGCTTGGTAGACTGTACCACAAAAATCGCAAGTTGCCTCAGCACCATTGTCTTTGACAATCATGTCTTGCAGTTCTACTTCTCCCAACATCTTGAGTGCTCCTAGCACGCGGTCAAAGGAGCAACCACAGTGGTAGCGTAAAATTTGGGTTTCGGGAAAGATCACAAGTCCCATATCTCCCAGTAAGTCTTGAAAGATGTCTGTTAAAGATTTCCCAGCTTGCAACAAAGGTGTAAATCCTGATAACGCGGCGACACGTGATTCTAAAGTTTCTACTAGAGCTTCGTCTCTAGCGGCTTTAGGCAAAACTTGTACCAGTAACCCTCCAGCAGCGCTCACTCCGCTTGCTCCTACGAACACGCCTAAAACTACGGCTGAAGGTGTTTGTTCCGAACTGATAAGGTAATGAGCCACGTCGTCTCCAATTTCACCAGAAACGAGTTTTACCGTACTGGAGTAAGGGTAGCCGTATCCAATATCACGTACAACGTAAAGAAAACCATTACCAACTGCACCACCAACGTCAAGCTTACCTTTGCTATTGGTAGGCAGTTCCACAGATGGATTTTCTACGTAGCCGCGTACTGTTCCATCTAACCCTGCATCTATCAATATACCACCCAAAGGTCCATCGCCTTTTACCCGGACATTGACTCTAGACTCAGATCGCTTCATACTAGAGGCCATCAACAAGCCTGCTGTCATAGTTCGACCTAGTGCAGCTGTCGCCACATAAGAAAGCTCATGTCTAGTCCTTGCTTCTTCTGTTAAGCGTGTGGTAATTGCACCAACTGCACGAATTCCGCCTTCGGCTGCTGTGGCGCGAATTAATTGATCCGCCATGAAAAAACCTTACTAATAATTTCTTACCGAAATTCCCTGCTTTTTACAAAGGAATGTATAGTTATCTTAGTATAACAAAACTTAACTTAACTTAAACACGTGTGTCATCAGTGGGTTAGAATGATGCTATGAAGCAACTACAGAATTGGTGTTGATAGAGCGGCAGAATAATTTAGCAGTAGCAGCATCATTTGTGCAAACAGCCTTTGTAGTTAGTAAAACACAAAACAACGAATAATTTATAATTTACCAATAACAAAAATGCTGGGTAACTATCAACAAAGCCAAATACGGATAGAAGTTGATGCATCCCTCACTGCAATTCGCGACTGTCTGCTGCGTCCTACGGAACTAGAAAAATGGCTCCCCACAGGTCGCTTTGCTATGGGAATGCCAGAAGAACTGCATCCTGGATTCGAGTTTACTACCCAAATGGGACCAGTCTCGATTCATCATCAAGTTGATGTGGCACGTCCTAATTGCTTGCGCTTGTTACTAAGTCAAGGAATAGATGGCTTTCACGAATGGTACTGGGGAGAAGGTTGGGTGCAATCTCGTCTTGAGGGGGTAACAATTATACCACTTTCTTTGGGACAAACTTTAAGTTTGTTGAGTTTGCGTCAGTTTTTGATCACAAAAGGACGTTGACTCAAAAGAAACCCGGCTTTTTGAAGAAGCCGGGTTTTTATCACAGTCTAAGATTTTTACGAGGCATTTTGCATCTGAGCAGTGCGTATCGATAGCTGTTGTGTTCGGTTACCCCTTTGCACTTTTAACTGCAATTCCTGACCAACACGACTATTTTCTACAATGTCAAGCAACTGTGTGCCTTTTGTGATGCGCTGTCCATCAACCTGAACAATCACATCCCCCGGACGTATTCCCGCAGCGGCTGCTGGTGAGTTGGGTACCACTTGACTAACTAAAACCCCATTAATTTCTGGTAATCGAATAGGAGAATTAGGGTTAGAGTTGAACTGCCTTGCTAGTTCTGGCGTTATCTCTGTCATTTGCACACCTATGAATGGGTGAGCAATTGTTTCTCCTCGTTCCAGCTTGGCTGCAACTGTTTTCGCTTTATCAATGGGGATGGCAAACCCAATACCCATCGCGTCACCACGAATAGCTGTGTTGATACCAATAACTTCACCTTGAGCATTCAATAGTGGTCCACCAGAGTTACCTGGGTTGATAGCGGCGTCGGTTTGAATGAAATCTAAGCGTTTGTTACCAATGCCAACCGCAAAACTGGAACGTCTGAGGGTGCTGATAATTCCCAGAGTAACAGTATTATCTAATCCTAGTGGGTTACCAACTGCGATCGCCCAATCACCCACTTGTACATTAGTTGAAGAACCCAAAGGTGCGACTGGTAAATCACCACCAGCGTTGATTTTGACGACTGCTAAATCAGTCACTTCATCCACGCCTTGTACCTTTCCTTCAAAGCTGCGTCCATCCTTAAGGCGGACTGTCACCTTATCAGCCTTGTCCACCACATGAGCATTCGTCAGAATTAACCCACTCTTATCAATGATAAAGCCGGAACCAAGACCACTTAATTGCTCGGAAGGCTGCTGCTGCGGAAAACTGTTACCAAAAAACCGTCGGAAAAACGGATCGTCAAAAAATGGATCGGGGACACGTCGAGTAATGGTGCGCTCAGTGTCTATCCTCACAACTGCTGATCCAACGCGATTTACTGCTGCTGTCACAAAGCTACTGCTACCAATAGCAGCAGTGGTTGGTGATTGTCTTTGAGCAACAAGTTGTGATGAATTAGCAGTCACGAAACTTGGCGCTGGTTCTGCTTGGGAGGGTGAGACTCGTAAAGTGCCAACAGTTAGCAAAACTCCCAAAATTACGGCTAACACATGAGTACTGAGTTGGCGTACTGACCGGGGTAGTTTGGAAAATCGCATAACCACAACCTAATATTTCAGCCTAATTGTTGCTTATATTGTGAAAAATCTTTCTATAGCTATTTTTACAGGTCTTACTATCTATTGACGTTCGTTTATGGCTTGATGTTTCGCCCTCTATCCCTAATCTTTCAAAATCAGGTATTACCAAAATTAAGTATTATGTAAGTTCTTTATCATTTAATTCTTTATTATTTAATTTATTCTATATAGTGCTTTTCTCCATCTTCTCATCACCCCTCATCCCTTCCTCTCTCCTCTAGGTTACGATCTTATTTATTGGCAGCACCTATATAAAAACCTATGAATAGCTCGAACCGATTAACAAAACAATCCTCACCCACACCTGATCAGAATGAGGATTTTCTCTTTGAGGATAAAGACCAAAACGACAATACACAGCATATTCACAACCAAAAACAGTCGGTTCATTCTCACATTCACAGCGAAGAGTCTTTGCGGCGAATCGTCAATAGACTTTCGCGTATAGAAGGGCACATTCGTGGTATCAAAACAATGGTGCAGCAAAGTAGCCCTTGTCCTGATGTCTTACTACAAATTGCCGCAGTGCGGGGAGCGCTGGATCGGGTGGCGCGAATTGTCTTAGATGAACATTTAACAGAATGTATTGCTAGAGCGGCAAAAGAGGGCAATATTGAAGTTGAAATTGAACAGCTTAAAGCGGCTTTGGATAGGTTTTTACCGTAAGGGATATCCAAGTAAGTCTTGGCGAAGTGGAAATCGCACGCCAGTTGCAACAAGAGCGGTTAGAATTAATGTCATTTATTAGTGTTAGCGCAATTTGTCTTCTCTTGACAGATGACTAATTTGAAAATCCAAAATCGGTTATTGATGTACATGCCATTGGTGGTTATAGCAATATTGACACTATTTCCCCTGTTTTGGCTTATCAGTACAGCGTTAAAATCTTCAACAGAAAATATTTTTCAATTCCCCCCGCAGTTGTTGCCAAGTCAACCAACCATTGAGAATTTTATTAATGTTTGGCAAACCAATCCCTTTGGACAATATCTGTTCAACAGCACCTTAGTGGCGGTGCTAACTGTGTGCCTAAATCTCATTTTTTGCGCTTTAGCTGCTTATCCATTAGCAAGACTGTCATTTCCAGGAAGAGATTGGATTTTTCTTGCCATTGTTTCCACGATTATGATTCCTTTTCAAATCGTGATGATTCCACTGTACATTTTGACAGTCCAATTGGGTTTAAGAAATACTTATTTGGGAATGATTTTTCCTAGCTTGGCTTCTGCTTTTGGAATTTTTCTGTTACGACAAGCTTTTATGAGCGTCCCCAAAGAAATGGAAGAAGCAGCACGCATGGATGGCTGTTCGGAATTGGGCATATGGTGGTTCGTCATGCTTCCAGCAATTCGTCCAGCACTCGTCACTCTGTCAATTTTCGTATTTATCGGCTCTTGGAGTGACTTTCTTTGGCCCTTAATTGTTATTCAAGACGAAAACTTATACACTCTTCCTTTGGGAGTCGCGAAGCTAGCGGGTACATTTTCCTTAAACTGGCGGTTAGTAGCTGCAGGCTCAGTCATTTCTATCGCTCCAGTACTGTTATTATTCCTGTTTTTACAACGCTATATTGTTCCTACAGAAACTGGTAGCGGTGTGAAAGGTTAAGCAGTGCGAGTGCATAATTATATCAATCTAGTGGTCTATCGCATTAGTTTTGATTGATTTATGTATTATCAAAAACCTGTAGAGACGTTGCATGCAACATCTCTACAACTCACCAGAATTAATGAGACAGACCATTAGTACTCGACCACACAAGTTTTGACAGATTATCAGAAACCGGGTTTCTTTAAGAAACCCGGTTTTTAGCCCTCACTACCCGTCAGGTGTTACTGTGGTGGACTACTAGCGAACTCTAATAAATCCAGCCTGCTCAATCGCTTTTTGCCCTTGATCGGTCAATAAAAGTCTAGCGTAGGCTTCCCCAGCCTGTTGTTCCCGACCGTTGTTATGCTTAATAATGACAAACAGGTCAGTGGTGAGTGGATAACTGCCATTTTTGATGGCTTCAGTATTAAGCTGATTGCGCTTCTGCGGGCACTCCTGATCTGACACTTTCGGTTCGCGGTAGGGGGGAATGAGTGCAGTCGGAGTATGACCTAGTGGCAAAGGTTTCACACTACATTGAGGCACTACTGTACGAGCAGAAGCGTAATACAAACCACCAGGGGTTTTACTGATCTGACGTAGTGCTTGTGTAGTAGAGTAGACATACTTCACGTGAGAGCTAAATGCTTGATTGTTTAAGTCTTTATTATTATTTGATTTGTTGCTTGAAAATATTGTTGTGTCTGAGTCCTGTGGGCGCTGGGCAAAAGGAGTGATGGGTAGATTTGGTCCATCTAGTTGTTTCCAATTAGTAATTTGTCCTTGATAAATCTGTTGCAATTGGTCAATTGTTAAACCGGGTACCGTGAGTGATGAGTTAACTACCACCGCTATTCCATCAATACCAACTCGACGTTGTTCAAGTGTGAAACCTCGCTGCTTGGCTGTGGTGGATTCTTCAATTGTCAGCGGACGAGAAGACTGTGCGAAGTCCAATTGCCCGTCAAGCAACATACGAATGCCAGAACCAGAACCAGGACTCGCGTTAGTAGGTTCTATGTAGTACAACTGTAGTTCCGGGCGAGCGTTTTGGATCTGAGAATCTACCAATTGTCGAATAGGTGCCCAGGCTGTACTACCACCATATTTGAATGAGCCGATAGGAATACCAGTAGCTTTCTGAAAGGCTAATGTAGCACTAGAGACAGTGTTTAAACTTTGACTAGACAAAGAGTTAGAAGAGTTAGCGATGTTGCTAACCAACAAACGTGGCCATATCAGCCACCAGAACAGTCCACCAATAACCAGAAGTGTCAACACTTTGCCAATAATTAGACCTCGGAGAAGGACTGCCATTTCTCCTTTAATTAAGAGTTTCTTTCGGTTTGTACTTGTATGATCCATAATTTTTTATATTGACCCTTCTAGGGGAAAGCTGAGGGTATTTTTAACCGCGATAAATTAAGTAAACAAATCATCCCTTTTCTATGTGAAATAGGAAAAAAGGAAAGTTTAACAAAGTGATTTTTTGTCAAAAAAGTTACTTTTCATCTAAATATATATACACACTTGCACGTTGCAAGAGTTTAATCTGGCAAATGCTTGCGACAAGTATCAGCAACTTGCCTACTTTTGTTCCCTATAGATATATGAAATTATCACATCTTGCATAAAGGAACAAGAGATGGGAGAAAATAGCGTGGCAAAGAAAGTGTCAGTACTAAGTTCGCATTATTAAGATATGTTATTTTCTGCTAAGGGGTTACTCAACAACTCCCAAGGCGAAATGAACCGTATAAGCTTCCTCTAGAGATTGCTGAATACTAGCTTTGATGGCGTCGAGATAACGAGCAACAGCTTGCAGTCGTTCAGCATTGGGACGATAAGTGAGACTTCCTTGTTTTTCAAAAAGTGGTGCAGCGGTTATCGCCTTATAGTCAGAATTTTCACAAGAACTTTGGGTGAGCCAGATAGCATCTAAGCTGGTGGGAACCAAACCAGAAGGTAACTCACCTTCTAAGAAAGCTAGCAGACGTTGCTGACAACTGCGGGTATTAATGCCACGATTCTCAAATAACTGGATAACTTCGCCAAAGGATATGGCTCTTGATGGCAGAATTCGCAGCAATTCTGTGAATAGGAAATAATCGGTATACTGTTGTCTAGGGACTTCTAAGATTTGAGGATGCAGAGGTAGTACCGCCAAACCATATGTGACCCGACTACAAGTGGGAGAGCCATTCTCACTGAAATACAAATCTTGGATAATCTTGGCGTTGGGTAGTTTTTGCTGTAGCCAACGACTCACCGCCCCTAAAGAAGCAACTCCGCCTGTTAGGATAGTTTGATTTATTGCTTCTGTAGGTATGCCTTTCGCAACTAGTAACCTGTTGAGTTCTCGATTGAGGCGGCGCACAAATGGGACAAATACTTGGCTTTCCAAATCTCGTCGCTGCAAGAACCATCGTTGATCTGCCAGTTCTAGAGTAAAAGATTCTTGGTTTTGCAAAATCAGCTTGAGGGCGATCGCTGCATCAATAATCGCCTTTCCTAAAAGTGAACTTTCCAACCGTTGCTGTAAGCGAATGCGTTCTACGACATCAGGTTCGCCAGCTTGAGGGAGATTCAATTCTTCCAAGCCTAAACTAGAAAAGCGCATCTGATCTAAACCAGGAATCGCTGGTTGCCAATGCGAGGAATTACTGGTAGTCGTTTCGCTATTTTCCTGTCCACTCGTGCGTGATTGTCGCCATTTTGATGGTAAGAGCAGTTGACAGATAATGTCTTGCTCTAATCCTTTGCCAGCATAAGCAAAACCGTGAAGCATAAAATCACTATGGGTGAGGTCTTCCAGGTTTTCTGGCAAATCAACTAGTGCCATTTCTGTTGCACTAGCACCGATATTGAGGACAAGGGTATTACCTACTAGAGGATGGTCACTAGTTCTTGCAGGACGAGTACCCTGACGACCTCTGATTTTTACGATTTCACCCTCAGCACCGTCAAGTTCCGAAAGCACACAAGCAATCCCTTCTTCCACAAAAAAGACTTGTTGCGGATGCTGTACTAATTTGCTGATGAGTATTGCTTCCCGGATGTTGAGGCGGTATTGTTCCGACCAATTGGATGGGCAAGTGCAAATGACGCCAGTAAGATCATTCATAATACTACTGAAGGTTTCTTGCTCTAGACCAACAGCAGCTGCGGTTAAACCCAAGGTGGTGCTACTGCGATCCGCCATTAACGTCAACAGCAATTTTGAGAGCGATCGCACAACCCAAACTAATGGAATGGTAGAAAATTCGTTTAATTGTAAAACTGGTTCCCAGTTTTGCCGTTGACTTTTGTAGGGTAAGGCAACTTGCAAACAAGGCTTCAACTGCGCCGAGAATAAGTTATGCCCTGAAGCAGTCGACTGAGGTGGTGTAGAACCCATAGCCATATTCTCAGGTACTTTTTCTTCAGCGACAGCCGCTGGTGCTGTCTGCTCATGTGCTTCCTTGCTTTCTGTTTCCCCAGCACTCACCGAAGCAGTTGGCAGATAAACTTCTGCTGGCAAACGAAACGAGCGTTTTGATGAAGTTGCTTCGCTTTGGGTTTGTGCTAACCAGTAGAGAGGATACACCTCAGTTGTGGAGCGATTTAACAAAGCAGCAGAAATTCCGGTTGTACCCAAATCAATTGCTAAATACCAAATCGGTTTACGAGCATCTTGTGAAATGTCTATATTATTTGTTGAATCAGAAATTGAAACAGAAGAACTGTTCAGTTCTTCTGTCGCTACGTTTTTCTCCAGTTCCGCCACCTGTGCTCCTGTTGCACTTGGGTCTTTTTCAGTGTCTACTGGCTGTGGCAAGGGAGACAAGCTTTCTGGTTGTTCTTGATTTTCGCGTTGAGTTAAAGGCTCCAACAGAGCATTTATCTCCCAATCAAAACTCGCTAAATCTTCTTCCAATTGCTGCAATAGCGCTTCTTCCCAAGAAGAATCAACCATTTGTGTAGATTGATTTTCTTCTGGTGAAGCAGGAATATAGTTATCTGAAGATTCATCTAGATCACGATTTTGAATCTCGACTGCTGAAGTTTCAGCAACAGTTGTCTCTGCGGGAGTGACTACGGCTTCTGAAGTGGCGGGTGCTGTGCTTGTTGCTGCAGCAGAGGATGATATTTCAAGCAACTGCTCATGGCTGATATCGGTCAATAAATCAGTCAGTGCTGTCACTGTATCTTCACTTGCTGGACTGAGTAGGCTGGTACTGTCCAAAGCAGGCGGTAACTCGGCAAATGTATTTTCTTGAGGAATGAATAATTGTTCTGTGGTTTCTAAGGGAATATTTTGTGTATTTTTGGCGTCATGACTACTGGGTTCCACAAGATCTGCTTTTGATTGCTCCAACCAGGGATCTGGAATCTTAACAACAGAATTGACTTGTTCTTGGTTTGTTACCGCGTCTGGAGAAGTTTCAGAGAGATTTGACACTGGCGAAGGAGTTGTGACATCCGTAGCTTGTTCTGTTACTACTTGTGGTGCTTCAAAAGTTATCTCATACGGAAACTCTGATTGCGGTTGATGAGTTGCTGTTGGCTCATCAAATAACTCATCTATAACATTTGTGACCTCAACTGTTGCCACATCGTCATTATCCGTTGTCAGGGCAGGTGGGGTTGTCGCTTGCTCGAAAAAATCATCTGTAAAATTTGCGACTTCCAGCGTTGTCAAATCTGTAATATCTATATCATTATCTGTTGTCGTCGCAGGTGAGGTTGTCGTTTCCTCAAATAACTCATCTGTAGTCTCAGTGGAGGCGGACGTAGATAAGCTATCTGTGACCTCATTGACAGCTGATGGAGTTGCTGTTGGCTCATCCAATAACTCATCTGTAACATTGGTGACCTTATCCGTTGCTACATCTGTCACTTCAACACCAAACAAACTCGCGTAAAGTTGGTCTACTTCATCACGAATTAACGGCGAACTAGACTGGTGTATGCTACTAGTATGAGGAGTCTCTCCGGAGCCTTGTGTGTCTTGCCCATGTTGAGAAAGCACCGCATCCAAATCTGATGCATTAGCATTCTCCTCTTGTGCTTCTAAGCTAATTGGTTGGTTATCTTGCGTGAGTTCAGGTAACTCTGAAGCTAGCTGCCTAGATTCTAATAACTGTGGTACTTCATCTTTTACATCCTGAATCGGTTCGTTGATGGAAGTTTGTTGCTGCAACAGAGAAGTCAAATTGCTGATTAAACTTGCCAACAACTGCTCCCCTTGCACTCCTTTGCTGTGCATTCTCGCCAGTGCTTGGGACAAAGACTCGTGATAAGTGTGAACATTGCGCTGTAATGCCTCAAAAACAACATTCACAGTTCCATCAAGGGCGAGTAATTTTTGATCCAACTCCTGAGCAAGCCTTGATAATCGCTCCACTTGATCTGGTGATTCCAGTGCAGGTGAAGTCGAAAAGGTTGCAGATTCTGTATGATCCGCATGACTTGTCAACAAAGGAGCATTATCAATTGTGAAATTTTGCATTTGAGAACTTGCGGCAGTCTCTTGTTGTGTTAAGTTAGACACAATACGACTTCTTAGCACCTGCAAAAATTCTGAAATCATCTGCTCCTGATTCGCTAATTGCTGTGCTAGGGAGTAGTTATGTAGCCGCTTTTGTTCTAATTGCCTGATTTCCTCCACAAGATTTGCTCGCTCTTGCAACAGTGCTTTTATTTCTTCTTGCAACGGTGCTAGCACTGTTGCAAATGGATTGCTTTGTTGTCCCGCTATAACCTGAATATTTTCATCCTGATGGGGTGTATTCTGTTGTGGTAGAGACTGGTGATGACCCTGCTCAACAAATTTTGCCAGTAGAGGAGATTGTTGCGGCTGTAGCTCTTGCGGGGTTTGAGCTTGAGCATGACTTTCTGATAAATTGACTAAGAAGTCGCGAATTCGTTCTAAAACTTGTCTTGTTTCTGATGGCTGATTGGAGAGAAACCTAGACAAGCGCTTGTTGGTGAGTAAGCGGTCAATATCTGCGATCAGTTGTTGAGTTTCTGTTGCGCGGGAAGTCACGTTAATTTACCTTAATCTAGAACTTTAAGTCAGGTGGTTATAGAAATTGTTTTTAACTGTTGCAATTTATGTTAGGCATCAGGGAGGTGTTCAACAATATTATTGTCAATCAACTTTGCTCTAAACCCGTAACGGCTTTCCGTAGGAGTAGACGGTCTTAGCCGCACCGAAAGAGTCAGTCGTCGCTTGCTGAAAACAGCTAAAAATTATAGATTAGCAAAAATCAATTACCATGAGTATTATTTATTTAGTTTGCCTATAATTTTGAGTTTTAAGTATTGATGTTTACAGTACTGCTAGCCTTTAACCATAGAATGGCAAGCCGTACACCGTTTCTTGTAAAACTTTTGCTAAATTTTAAACTATGACGCAATACTTTTTATAAAAAAAACGCTTGGTTCGTTTTATTGTGTAACATAGTCTATTTTTTAGATTCTAGTGGCTGTACTTTGATAGCTTAAGCTTATAGAGGTACTGTTATTTTTTGTGCATATCACAGCTTTTATCAATTAAAGATGTTGTAATGGAAGACAGGTATAGCTTGCAAGCACTTACCAATCCCCTAATGTACTTGGCACCCTTTTTTGGTGGGTTACCAGAAACCGTTGTCGAACAAGCTCTTACTCATCTAGTAACCCGTACTCATCCAGCTAATCAAGTAATTTTGTTGGAGAATGACTGGGGCGGCTCTGTATATTTTATTATAAGTGGCTGGGTAAAAATACGTACTTATAATTTGGAAGGCAAAGAAGTAACGCTGAATATTTTGGGCAAGGGAGAACTGTTTGGTGAAATGGCGGCTCTTGATGAAGTGCCTCGTTCCACTGATGTCATTACGCTGACTTCTACGGCTATTGGCAGTATGCCAGCACAAGATTTTGTCAAGTTACTTCACACAGAGCCAATGGCGGGAGTCCGACTGGCGCAACTGATGGCACGTCGGTTACGGCAAGTCAATCGGCGATTGCGGTTAAGGGAATCTGACAGTCAATCACGGGTAGCAGACACGTTATTGTTTTTAGCAGAGGGACAAGGAAAGAAAGGGGAAGGGGGAACCAAAATTCCCAATTTACCTCACCGGGAATTGAGTAGTTTAAGTGGACTGGCACGGGAAACAGTCACACGAGTATTGACAAGGCTCGAAAAAAAAGGATTGATTAAACGGGATCAAGAAGTGATTTGCATTCCTGATTTATCAGCCTTAGAAAGAATGATAGTTTAACAGAGTCAGGCGGGAATTCCCTTTGAAATTAATGGTCAGGCAAACAAAAGACTCTAACAAAACTTCAATGAAGGTGGAAGTGCCGTTAAGAATAGTCGAAACGGCGTTTTTAGCTAGCACCGCTAGCTTGATTTGGTTTATTAATTATTACTTTCCTTTAGGACCTCTGTTACGGATATTTTTCCCCGTACCAATTGCCCTAGTATACCTTCGTTGGGGCAAACGAGCGGCATGGATGGCAGCAATCACCTCTGGGTTACTGCTTGCGGTGCTGATGGGACCAATCCGCAGTCTACAGTTTGTCATGCCCTTTGCCTTTATGGGCGTACTTTTAGGAGCAACATGGAATCGTCGTGTTCCTTGGATTGTTTCCATCACCTTGGGTACGCTGTTGGGTACCATAGGATTCTTTTTTCGTATATGGTTGATGTCCGTGCTGACAAATGAAGACCTTTGGATTTATGTCATTAACCAGGTGACAGATTTTGTAGAATGGCTATTCCTCAGACTGGGAATTTTGGTGAGTCCCAGTGTGTTTTGGATTCAAGTAGGAGCGATCGCCTTAATTGTCGTCAACAACTTTATATACCTATTCACGGTACATATAGCAGCATGGCTACTGTTAGATCGCCTGGGTAACCCAATTCCTCGCCCTCCACGCTGGGTGCAAGTCATCATGGATTATGAAGGATAGCCAACCCCCTACAGAGGAATTTAAAATTCAAAATGACTTTTTTTATAGCGAAGCGTGTCACGAAAGTGCCATACTTTGAACTTTGACTTTTGAATTTGAGCACAGCGAGGGTCATTTGTCATTATTTGAATAATTCTTAACTAATAACTAATGACTAATGACTAATGACTAATGACTAATGACTAATGACTAATGACTAATGACTAATGACTTTATTCGCATTTATACTCAGATTGAAGAGGCTCAGGAATGGACTACTAAGTATCGCGGTTATTTACCCGTATTTGTCTGTGTTTTAGGATTTACTGAAACTGGTTTGATTCCTGGAATTTCTGCAGCAGGTCGTACTTGTGAGGATAGAAAATATACTGCTTGTGCAGATGCAGAGTTTTTATACTATGGTTCAGAACATAAGCCTAAGCATCCTTTACCACCACTAGCGGCTGGGGCGTCTCCTGTCTTCATTTCCCGCGCTGTGGTTGAGGCGCTCAATATTCCAGTTTATCTATTTAATGCTGGTTTACCTCAGCCCCCTGCTGTCCCAGCCATTAATTTAGATGGCTATCCAGCTAGGTGTTTGAGTCAAGGCGCTGCTATGGAACTAGAAATAGTACACCACTTGTTCAAGCAGGGGCTGGTTTGGGGAGAACGACTGGGTACAGAAATCCAAAACGGTTATTTCATTTTGAGCGAATGCGTTGTAGGAGGAACGACAACCGCCCTAGCAATTTTAACTGGCTTAGGCATACCAGCAGCAGGAAAAATTAACAGCAGTCACCCAGTTTGCAATCACGCGCAAAAGTGGGCGCTGGTGCAGGCTGGGCTGGAGAAGATGAGGAGTGGAAGACAAATCAATTCAAAATCACCGTTCGCGCAAGCGTGCCCTACGGGCAAGATTGGAGTCTCCTCCGGAGACGCTTCACGAACGGAGGAAACCTCCGCTCCAACTTCTCTCAAAATTCAAAATTCAAAATTAGGAGTCTCTCCCTCATCTCTCTCATCTCCCTCATCCTCCTCATCTTCCCTGATTGATCCCCTTGAGTTAGTTGCAGCGGTAGGCGATCCCATGCAAGTCGTAGTTGCTGGAATGGCGATCGCTCTTAGTTGCAGTTGTGGTGTTTTGCTTGCCGGTGGGACGCAAATGCTGGCAGTATATGCTCTGATGAGTGCCATTGCTCAAGCTTACGCCTTATCCTGGCGACCAGAAGAAGTCGTTGTAGGAACAACCCGTTGGGTCGCAGAAGATCCAACAGGGGGCACAATCGAGCTAGCGCAGCTCATTGGTAAGAGTAGCATCGCTTGTGACGGAGTGACTCCGCCGCTACTAGCTACTGAATTGAGTTTTGCGGATTCGCGTTATCCCCAACTCAGAGCCTACGAGCAGGGTTTTGTCAAAGAAGGCGTGGGCGCTGGAGGCGCTTGTATAGCTGCTCATCTCAGCCGAGGTTGGCAGCAACATCAACTTTTGCAAGCAATTGAAGCCCAGTTAGAGAAATATCAACGGTAAAGAAACCCCGAAGCTGAGTTTCTACCGGAGGAGTTCTAAATTCTTTGTTGATTAAGAGTGAATTCTTTTAAGCAGTAATTGCTCTTCCAAAGCAGCAATGCGATTGTATGCTGCTGTTAATTGCGCTGTTAGACGTTGGATTTGAATTTCTGGTGTTAAATTTTTCTCTGGGTCTTGAAGATTAGTGTCTGGATAAATGCCATCCGCTATGACGTCCTTATGTTCAAGCTCTGAATTGAAACTGATTTGCCCTTTTAACTGATAGCGCCTTGTGTCGCGATTCTCCAGTAAGTTATCGTTAGCCTCTTGTGCTTTGATGAAGCAGCCCTCTGATAAAGCTTGAGAAACTTTACTGTCAAGCTGCTCAACCATTTGATTGAGGGCATCTAGTTTATGACCCAAAGTTAGGATCTGCTTTTGTAATGGCTCCATTTAATACCCTCATCTGCTTATTTTTCTCTATGGTATTCAATCTCTTGACAATGTTAACCATACTTATGATTTTTTTAACTTTTAATATATTCTGTTGAAATGCAATACTTGAATCAGAAATGAGAAATATATTTACATATCACGTATAAGTATGACTAAAGGCTCGTATTGAGAAAAGTTAACTTTATGGACTTATTTTGAGAAAACTTGCATCTCGCGTTTTAATAGTGCTGAGTATATGGGAACACAAAATCCTCTGCCTTCGCAAGTTCTAAGTAAATCTTTCCTGACTAAAAAAACTTGGACAATTAGCTATATTGACTAGATTGGCTAAAAATAAATATTTTTTTCAAATTCAAATTATAAATTAAGCCAACAAGAAACCAAAATCTCACCACAACTACAGATGCCTTGAGAACATTTTGCTTTATACAGCAGCAATTCCTGAGTCAGGAGTAAAAAGGGCTTAGAGTCTGGCTTTTAGCTCTCAGTGTTGTACTTCATTTACTTGCAATGTGCTGTAAGAAAGTAGGCTGAAAACCCCTAGCCTTTAAGCTAGGGGACGCCACATGCCTACGGAGGGAGACCCTCCTCATGCAGCTGTGGCTCATGAAAGCCACGACGCAGGTTTTAACCTGCCGTGATGTTTGGCTTCGGGAGACTAGAAATAAACTTTCTGATGAGATCAGACATTGAAACACCTTGCTTGTGTGCCTCTTGCTTAAGCTGATCGAACTCATAATCAGAAACTCTGATTTTTAGCATCTTTTCCCTTGACATACACCCACAATTGTACCTACAATATAAATATAACAAAAAAGCAATCCACCACGGCAACGTGAGTTAGACCGGATGTCATCGGTATAATGTCATCGGTATAAAAGATGGGGACGTACGAAAGCCTAGGGATTGGGGTGATGCACAGAGGATATGAAATGACCTCTTTAAAAACCTAGTCGTCACCTAGCACATGGCGCGTGAACCTAGTTAAAAAAACAACTTAAATAAACAACGTAGCCATGGGAGTGTCAATATTGCTACACTTGGATTTGGTGAAACTGCTACTACTAATGCTTTTCCAAGCTAAAAGTCAAAATCAATGGAGCGACGGTCTTTTTTGCTAGGTACAGGTTCCCTAGCACTTTCACAACTGCTTGGTGGGTGTGCTGACAAGAAACAGGTGACATTAAACGTGCAACTGTTGAAAGGTTCCATCCCCGCTCAGGTGGTTAATCGATTCAGTCAAGGTTTACAGCAAAAAGTGCAGTTAAAGTTTGCCCCTGTAGAACAGTTCCAGGATTTATTTCAAAAATTGCAAACTTGGCAGAAAAAAACGAATACCACCGACAAAAAAGGATTGCGTCGCCTTTTGCCATTTGCTCAATCTCAAAGAGTCACCAAAGCTGACTTAGTGACGTTGGGAGATTATTGGATAGGTTCTGCAATTGAGAAGAAACTCATACAACCACTTGATGTGACCAAGATAGAACGTTGGTCCGCTTTACCCAAGCGATGGCAAGAATTGGTGACGCGCAACAACCAAGGTCTAGTTGATCCTAAAGGAAACGTTTGGGCTGTTCCTTTCCGTTGGGGTAGTACGGTGATGATTTATCGTCGGGACAAGTTTCAAGAATTGGGTTGGACACCGAGAGATTGGAGTGATTTATGGCGAAATGAACTACAAGGGCGCATTTCTCTTTTAAATCAACCACGAGAAGTGATTGGTCTGGTTTTAAAGAAGCTGGGAAAATCTTACAATACAGAAAACTTAGATACAGTTCCAGATTTAGAAAAGGAACTGCGGTTATTAAACCAACAGGTAAAATTCTACGATTCTACTAAATACTTAGAACCTCTGATCATTGGGGATACTTGGTTGGCAGTTGGCTGGTCAAACGATGTTGCATCACTCATTGGGCGCTATCCACAACTTGCCACAGTGATTCCTCAGTCAGGAACTGCACTTTGGGCAGATGTATGGGTAACTCCTGTAGGTCAAGATAGGCAACCTTTATTGTATCAATGGATAGATTTTTGTTTAAGCCCTGACATTGCTAAAAAAATATCTTTACTGACCAAAACGAATTCACCAATTCCTACAAAAATTGCTGCGTCTGATTTTCAAGAATCATTACACAGCTTGTTACTCATTAATTCTGAAATTTTTGATAAAAGTGATTTTTTACTTCCTCTACCCCAACCAGTAGCGACTCAGTACGAATCTTTATTCGCCAAAATGAAGAGGTTATGACACATTTTCGTGCTGTTGAGAGATGAATTCCTAGTTGGGAAAGTGCAAGCTGAAAGAGCAAATTAAGATTACAACAGCCTTTAAGCCTAATTCATGATTGCTAATCTACATCAACAGGGTTGGGAAGTTATTTACCATCGCGCCCATGCTTTACTTGCTGCTCAAATAGCGGGACATTGGCACTCAGAAAAACGCCCGTTGCGTTGGCTGGAGACAATCGCCGCCATTTCCCATCACGACGATTTGGAAAAGGAATGGGAAGGCAATCACCTCACTGAAGCTGGCGCACCGCTAGATTTTACCTTAGCTACGAAAACTGATGTAACCAAGTTGCAGCAACTCACGCAAAATGCGCGATATCGCGGACGATGGGTAGTGATGCTGTTCTATGCATATGAGCTTTCTCAATGAGGGTAAGCGTGGAGAATCACCAGAATTGGATAGCTTTTTAGACGAACAACTCCAGAATCAAGAGCAATGGCGAAAGGAGCTAAACATTACAAAGGATGAAGCAGAGCAAGCTTATGCATTTTTTCAATGGTGCGATCGCCTTTCACTCATCTTCTGTAATCGTGTGTTACCTGCTGGTGAACGTGCGCTAGAAATAGCGACTCTTCCAGACGGCAAACGTTACGATGTGGTACAATCTAGCGATGGAAATGTTACAGTACAACCCTGGCCTTTCCTAGAAGAAAAGTTTACTGTCAATGTGGAAGCTAGCTACCTAGAGCAACTGAAATTTGACAGTAATGATGAACTCACGCAAGCACTTCAGACAGCACCGATAAAAACTTTGGAGTGGACATTTGTGCGATCGCATTTTAACTGAACAGCTTTTCTCGTCTAGAACGCCCTTGTGGTTTGACCAAAGAAGTAGTCAGGAGTAGGGTCCAGAAGTCAGAATGGCGAGTGTGCGAATGGTGGATAACTTGGGGGTACACCCGCCCCACTAATTGCATTCTGACTCGCCCCAATTGCTGAATTCTTCTTTTTGATATGTGCTCTAAATTCCATCAAAACGTCAATGGATAACTAGACACTGGCAAACTTTACTCTCTTCTGGCTCACCTTCCAAGTCGTGTAATTATCAGAAAGAACTCAGGAGTCAGGAGTCAGGAGAAACAAGAATTGGAAGAGATAGTCCACTGACTCCTGTACAACTGACGAATGAGTATACGGGTTTAAAACCCCCTCCTTTTAGGAGGTCTTTAATTGGGAGGAGTAAGAATCTCCTTCCAATTTCTTATTCTGACTCCTGAATTCTTCTTCAATAGTTTTAGTTGTTGGTTGAATTCTACTAACTCATAACTACTCATTTTATGACGACTGGAAGTAACTTGATTCTTTTACAAGAGATAGCAGAATTTCTCGACCAATTGTTTGCTGTTGAGCGCTACAGTCAAGAGGAAAGAGGTGGTGTGTATTTACCTTCAACACGTCCTATTAGACGTTTCGGCTTGGTATTAGAACCGTGTGCGCAGTTACAGGAATGGACAAGCGCTCAAGATATAGATGCACTGTTCTTACATCGTCCTTGGAAACTTGAACCAGGACAACTGTCACCAGATATCGGTGTTATATCTTATCATTTACCATTTGATGAGTGCTTGACATTTTCTTTCAATTCCAGATTGGCACAAGTGTTGGCAATGTCTGGTTTAGAAGTGTTGGGAAAGAAAGATGGTAGAGCAATCGGTATGATTGGAGAGATTCCGACTCAAAACTTTACCCGTTTATGTCATTGTGTCAATCAAGTATTTGGTAGATATGAGCAAGTACGTGCGGGAGAACACCCTGAAGTAACACGAATTGCTGTTGTTGGTGCAATGACTGACTCACTGGTACGTGAAGCAGCAACCCGTGGTGCTAATGTTTATATTACCGGACAGTTACGACAGCCTGCTGAACAAGCATTGCTAGAAACGAAAATTGGTGCGATCACAGTTGGTCATCTTCGTGGTGAAGTATGGGGTTTACGCGCACTCGCTGGAGTATTACGCGAACGGTGGTCTAGTTTAGAGATGGTTATGCTTCACCATTCATGATGAAGTTATTTTTTAGTTTAAATAAAATTCATAAATTTTTTTTAAAATATCTTAAGAAGATAAAAAATAAACTTGCACTTCATAGAGGCAATAAAAAGGTTATAAGTCACGCACTGCGGTAGTCTAGATAAAGTGAATTTATCTCCTGAGTTGATATATTTCTTTATGACATCTGTTGTTTCCAGTTCCACACGCACAATTCGCATTGGTTCTCGCAAAAGCCAACTGGCTCTTATTCAAACTTACTGGGTACAAGAACAACTTCAGAAAAGCTTTCCTGATATCTCTTTTGAAGTCCACACCATGTCTACCCACGGTGACAAAGTCCTGGACGTTGCCTTAGCTAAAATTGGCGATAAGGGATTATTCACCAAAGAACTCGAACTGGGGATGCTTGAGCAGGAGATTGATTTTGCCGTTCACTCTCTCAAAGATTTGCCGACTCGCTTACCAGAAGGGTTAGTCCTCGCAGCGATTACAGAACGGGAAAACCCAGCAGATGCTTTAGTTGTGCATGAAAAACACAAAGATAAGCAAATTGATACACTGCCAGAAGGTGCTGTTATCGGTACGTCTTCCCTACGACGCTTAGCACAGTTACGGTATCATTTCCCTCACCTACAGTTTAAAGATGTGCGGGGAAATTTAAACACCCGTATGTCAAAACTGGACGCAGGTGAGTACGACGCGCTGATTTTAGCAGTTGCAGGTTTACAGCGATTGGGAATGGGCGATCGCATCCACCAAATCTTACCAAAAGAAATTTCTCTCCATGCTGTTGGGCAAGGAGCTTTAGGGATTGAATGTCGAGAGGACGATAGCGAACTGCTATCACTACTCAAAGCTATTGAACATCACCAAACACGCGATCGCTGTCTTGCCGAGCGAGCCTTTTTACGTGACTTAGAGGGCGGTTGTCAAGTCCCCATTGGTGTAAATACAGAAATCAACGGAGATAATTTAACCCTAATGGGTATAGTTGCAAGTGTAGATGGTCAAAAGGTTGTCAAAGATACAGTTGCAGGTAATGCTCAAGATGCTGAACAGCTGGGCAAAGAACTAGCACAGCGCTTGCGTAAGCAAGGAGCACAGGAAATCTTGGATGAAATTTTCGCTCAAATTCAACGGGGTTCTTAAAACAGTGAACAGTGAACAGTGAAGGAGTCACCGAGTCAGGAGTCACCGAGTCAGAAGTCAGAAAACTAAATTCTTTATTTCTTCCTTCCTTCTGAATCAAGAATTGCTGTATTCTGAATTCTTCTTCCAACTGATAACTGATAACTGGTTGAGCTTTTCCGCGACCAGTATATGTGGTTAGATTGTAGGGTGGGCAATGCCCACCAACACTCTCTGTGTGGGGCGTTGCCCAACCAGTGGTGGAATTCTAACCTAGGCAGAATCGAGGGGACACAGATTATCATGCGGATTTTATTTGTTGCAGCAGAAGCAGCTCCCATTGCGAAAGTTGGTGGAATGGGTGATGTTGTCGGAGCACTCCCCAAAATCTTGAGGAAAATGGGGCATGATGTACGGATATTCTTGCCTTACTACGGTTTTCTCCCAGACAAAATGGAAATTCCCAAAGATCCAATTTGGCGAGGATTTGCCATGTTCCAAGATTTTACGGTTTACGAAACCGTTCTGCCTGGTAGTGATGTTCCCTTGTACTTGTTTGGACATCCAGCTTTTTCGCCCCGACGAATTTATTCTGGAGAAGATGAAGACTGGCGATTTACATTATTCGCCAACGGAGCAGCAGAGTTTTGCTGGAATTATTGGAAGCCAGAAATTGTCCATTGTCATGATTGGCATACAGGAATGATTCCTGTGTGGATGCATCAATCTTCTGATATTACCAGTGTTTTTACGATACACAACTTGGCTTATCAAGGTCCGTGGCGCTGGTATTTAGAGAAAATTACTTGGTGTCCTTGGTATATGCAAGGACACAACACAATGGCAGCTGCGGTACAGTTTGCCAACAAAGTGAATACTGTCTCCCCAACTTATGCTGAGCAAATCAAGACAGCTGCTTACGGTGAAACTTTAGAAGGGTTATTGTCTTTTATTAGTGGCAAGTTGTCGGGTATTATCAATGGCATTGATACACAAGTTTATGACCCAGCCACCGATAAGTACATTGCCCAAACCTTCAACGCTGAGACTTTAGACAAACGCAAGGCAAACAAAATTGCTTTGCAAGAAGAAGTGGGGTTAGAAGTCAACTCCAATGCCTTTTTTATTGGTATAGTAACGCGGTTGGTGGAACAAAAAGGCATCGATTTGATATTGAATATTCTGGATCGCTACTTGGCGTATACAGATGCACAGTTTGTCTTGTTGGGGACGGGCGATCGCTACTACGAAAGCCAAATGTGGCAAATGGCATCGCGCTTTCCCGGACGCATGGCAACTTACCTACTTTATAACGATGCCTTGGCTCGTCGCATCTATGCTGGTACCGATGCCTTCCTCATGCCAAGCCGTTTTGAACCCTGTGGTATCAGCCAAATGTTAGCCTTGCGTTATGGTTGTGTGCCAATAGTCCGCCGTACTGGGGGATTAGTTGATACTGTATCCCATCATGACCCCATAAATCATGCAGGTACTGGTTACTGCTTTGACCGTTATGAACCACTGGATCTGTTTACCTGTATGATACGGGCTTGGGAAGGTTTCCGTTACAAAGATTACTGGCAACAGCTACAGCAACGCGGTATGAGTCAAGACTTTAGTTGGTATCAATCTGCTAAGCAATACGTGAAGCTGTACAGATCGATTTATGGGTTACCGGAGGAAGAAGAGCAACTTTTACAGCCGGAGGCGCAAGTTGATGAGCCAGTAGCGAGCAGTAATATCATGTCCGGTTAATTGCTTATAAATCCCGCACAACCCCACCCCGGTTTTGTTTTGCGCCAAAACCGCCCCTCCCCTTACTAACGGGAGGGGATTAAGGGGTGGGGTGCAGATATTGCGGGAATCACAACTAATCAACCGGACATGATATAACCCTGTTTTGTCACTCTGGGGAGATAAAAATCGAGGCTAAATGATGAAACTCAGATTTGGTAAGGGGATTAGCTTTCTCAAACTAATAGAAACTTCCAAACGAAGCTTTATAGGTAAAATCCTATCTGGATAAGGGTTTCAGCTTTTCCTCCGGCGAGAGTGATAAAAGAGGGATAAGTCCTAAATGCACAACTTTCACGTCGTGCAACAAGCGATAGTATCGCTACTTAATGCCATCGGTTACCCTGTTCGCTAAACGAGCATCAATTTGCATAAATTTTCGGCTACTGTAACTATATTTTTTCATTAGCCGTCAAAACTGCCTGGATTTGTAACCCCCAAGCTGGTTATTTCTGTTTCTGGGCAGTTTCCAACCACCTTTTACCCATTTCAATCGGGATACCCAACGGTGGACAAAGGATTTTAATGAATTCAAGTGTATTCATGCCTAGCGATCGCATTAAATATCCTTTACGCTGGCTTTCGCTTTGCATAAGCGGTCTAAGCAGACACAATAATTTTTGGATGATGTCGCTACTTATCGCCATTGCCTAACTATATCGCCAAACTAGTATAAATTTCCGGTGCGTTGTTTCTCAAGTCGTTTAAGAGAGCTACTGCACTCGTCCCTGCATTACGTAAATGCCTTCGCTGCGTACTTGGTTCCAGAAAGATTAAGGGTTTGCCCAAGTCGGGGACATTTTTCAGGGTTACTACTCTAAAATCCAGTTCTTTGTTAGTGTAAAAAGTACTATCCGCTAAAGCCCCAATAATCTTTTCTTTGATATCAGCAGTATTATCCATTCCCCTCCAGTTGTTAATTCCACGGCTAGGACTGACTGGAACATCAAGCGGGTAATTCTGAAATAGCTCTACTATAAAATCTTTATCCTCATCCCGAGTAAAGGGCTGCTGACACTCCTGATGTTGTTGATTTAAGACTGTAACAGCAAATAACTCAAGACATCCTGAACCATTTTTCTTACAAGCTCTAACTGATGAAAAAAGTTACTATCGCTCAAATCTGTATGTATAGCTTGATAGGGTTAACGTCTTTAACTGCTGTGATAGGTATAAACATGAGGGTTTTGACTCAAACAGCAAAAAGCTCCAATACTCCACAAAAATCTCTTCCTTCTGATTTGATTTGGCCTGCTCAGGGAATTATTTCTCAGGGTTTTCGCAAATATCAACATGAAGGAATTGATATCGCAGGAGCAACTGGTACTCCTATTGTTGCTGCCGCATCTGGTACAGTAGCCAAAGCAGGCTGGAACGAATGGGGATTAGGAAATGTCGTAGTGATTGAACATCCCGATGGGAGTGTTACAGTATACGGTCACAATAGCCGCCTTTTGGTGAAACAGGGTCAACAGGTCACTCAAGGACAAGTCATTGCTGAAATGGGATCGACAGGCAATAGTACAGCACCTCACCTGCACTTTGAAGTTCGTAAGAATCATCGTTTTGCTGTTGACCCGTTGACTACATTACCATCTTTGGTTGCAGGAAAAATTCCACAACCGCAGATGACAAATTATGCTTCTTTGGCTTCCCAGACAAATCATGATATCAGCCAAGTCTCTCCAGCACAGAGATCACAGCAAGTTTCACCTTCGCAACCAATTCCAGTGGCTGTTGGATCTCAGATGGCTGATACTAAATGCAGTGGCACTACAGTGATTGAAGGCGAAACAACAAATGTTTTTGTGAAAGTCTGTCAGGAAAATGGTCAGTTGTTTTATATCGGGCAATTAAAGCAAGACCCAAACCAACCTGTACGTCTTCCTGCTTGGAGTGTTGGTAGTTCTCGGTATCGGGCAGATAATGGTAGTTTTTCCTATGTTGTTAGCCCTGATGGAGTAGAAGTTTGGCGAAATGGTCAGCAGGTACGTTCTGATAGTTTTTCCATTTCAAAGCAGTTTACTCGATAAGGTTGAATCATCTGCTCTTGCAAATACTTACGCGACGCTTTGCGCCATCTTCTCTGGCGTTGTGCTTCACCTCATCGCATAGTCTTTTCAAGAGCAATTGGGCAAAACCCAGTGTTGCAAGTGGCAATCGTATCTTCCGGATTTTTTTACAAAAATTATGTTTTCTTAATTATGTTCTAGGTAAAAAGCCTTTACTATAAAGCGTAATTTAAGTTACATTAGACGAAAATCACTGCAAAATGAAGTAAAACTCTGCATTTGTGAATTTTTCAGTATTAAGGAGCTTAATGTGGAATATCTTGCTTATTCTCTCATGGATAGTGCCTACGCAGAGGCAATTCAAGATACAGAATTTAGCCTTCCAGAATTAAAACTGAAATTTAACTGGAACAGAAATTTCAAATCTGCATGGTTAACTTTCGCTAGCATCGGTGTGTTGTTAGCAATTTTAGCTCAAGCTCAAACAGCTTCAGCAACGTACTACGGTCCAGGAAGAGACTATTATGTTAGGACAAATGGCGGTGATCTCGTAGTCCGCAAAGGTCCTGGCGCAAATTATGCTCCTGTTGCATATTACCGCAATGGCTCACGACTTCCACGAGTCGTAGCATATGCAAATGGATTTGCTAAGCTATCCAATGGTTATTACGTTGGTGCTAATTGGATTAGCAATAAACCTGGCAAAGGATACACTCCTGGTCCTGGTGTTGGTGGTCCTTACACTTTGAGTGTAGGCTCTCAGAGTTCTGCTGTTGCAAGACTGCAAAGAAGTCTGGGAATCGCATCTACTGGATACTACGGTTCAGCGACGGCAAATGCAGTCCGGAACTACCAAGCAAGAAATGGTTTACTTGTGGATGGAATCGCTGGACCACAAACGCTATCTGCTTTGGGAGTGTATTAATAAGAAACTGGTTTTCCGATCACAAGAATTGGTATTCAACCAAGGTGTTAGCAAAACCACATCTTTCCTGATAAATGCTCCCCTGTCTGTTCGGGGCAAAAAGCGGACAGGGATTTTTATTTTTGCAAAATTCACTTAAATTTCTGATTTTGCTCTAGCCCCTGTCACAATTTTATATACAGCAGAATAAAGGCGTCAGTCGTCAGGAGTCAGAAGTAAAACAGTCTTATATCTGGCTTTGAGGTCTAGGTTCTGTACCTCACTTAGTTGCAAACTGCTGTAAAACAGCAAAGCTCCACTTAGACGAAAAGATCTAGGGAAGAGCAAAGGAAAATTTTTGTACTAATCAAACAACTTTCGGTACAAAGGAGAATATTGTGGAATATCTTGCTTATTCTCTCATGGATAGTGCATATGCAAAGGTAACTGCAGATACCGAATTCTGTCTTCCTGAGTTTAAATTCACATTTAATTGGCAAAAATATTTCAAATCTACATGGTTGACTTTTGCTAGCATCAGTACTTTGTTGGCAATTCTAGCTCAAGCCGGGGTCGCGTCGGCGGCATACTATGGTCCGGGTAGGTACATTGTTAGAACTAATGGCAGCTGTCTTAATGTCCGTACAGGTCCTAGCACCTGCGATCGCTCTGTGAGATGTTACTCCAATGGCTCACGATTGCCACGAGTCGTAGGATATAGGAATGGATTTGCTCGGACGTCTACAGGTTATTACGTTTCTGCGAATTGGATCAACACGAACGCCAGCAGGGGATATACTCCTCGCCGCATTCCGAGAGGAGATACTTTTAACAATGGCATTGGCGGTAGCATCACTCTTAGAAGAGGTTACCGAAGTGATGCTGTAAGACAACTTCAAAGAGCTTTGGGTAATGTCCCAGTTACTGGATACTATGGTTCGGTAACTGAAACAGCAGTCAGAAACTTCCAGGTAAGAAATGGCTTGCGTGCAGATGGTGTGGCTGGGGCGGAAACTCTCAGTTATTTGGGGTTGGGGAATATTGGCGGATCATCTGTAGATAATAATCGCTACCCTAATGATAGGTTTAATGATGGATTTTATGATCGCGTCACTTTAAGAAGAGGCTCCCGAGGTGAAAGGGTGGCAGAACTTCAGAGAGCTTTAGGTAATGTCTCTGTCAGCGGATATTATGATCCCTCAACTGAAAGAGCAGTCAGAAACTTTCAAGCAAGTGTTGGCTTACCTGTTAATGGAGTCGCTGGGGCGGAAACTCTCAGTTATCTGGGGTTGGGGAATATTGGCGGATCATCTGTAGATAATAATCGCTACCCTAATGATAGGTTTAATGATGGATTTTATGATCGCGTCACTTTAAGAAGAGGCTCCCGAAGTCAAAGGGTGGCAGAACTTCAGAGAGCTTTAGGTAATGTCTCTGTCAGCGGATATTATGATCCCTCAACTGAAAGAGCAGTCAGAAATTTCCAAGCAAGTATTGGCTTGCGTGCAGATGGAGTCGCCGGGGCGGAAACGCTCAGCGCTCTGGGGTTGGGGAATCCTAGTACCCAACCATATAATACAGATTATCTCAGGAATTCTGGATATTCTGGATATTCCGGTATTAGTGTTGGCGGTCCTTAAGGGGCTTCCAAATAAAAAAATATCCAAGATGACTTGTGTGTACACGGTAGGGAACTCCAAGCGTAGCTTTACGGAGGCTAGGGGTTCTCCAAGTAATTTTGCACAATTTGCAAAATTCGTTTGGCTGCATAACCATCCCCAAAGGGATTAATTGCATTTGCCATTGCTTCATAAGCAGTTGAGTCAGATAGCAATTGAGCTGCAGTCGCAAAAATTTTCTCTGATTTCGTTCCCACTAGTTTAGCTGTACCCGCAGTCACTGCTTCAGGTCTTTCTGTCGTTTCTCTCAAAACCAGAACTGGCTTTCCAAGGCTAGGTGCTTCTTCTTGTAAGCCACCAGAGTCAGTGAGTAAAAGGTGCGATCGCATAATCGCTCCTACTAATTCACCATAATCTAAAGGTTCTGTTAAAAAAACGCGGGGATGATTTCCTAATAGTGCTTGCAACGGTTCTCGCACTATTGGATTACGGTGCAATGGCAGTAGTAAAGCTGTATCAGGGAACTTATCTAGTAACCATAAAAATCCTTGAGCAATATCATGCAGTGGTTCTCCCCAATTTTCACGGCGGTGAACTGTTGCTAGCAGGACATGATATTTTTCCCATTCTAATCCAGGTATATGACAGGCAGGCACATTTGCAGCCACAGTCAACAGGGCATCAATCACTGTATTCCCTGTTAGGTGAATTTCACCCAAAACTCCGGAATGCTCCAAATTTTTCACTGCTAAAGATGTTGGGGCAAAGTGCAATTGAGTCAGTTGAGAAATCAGCCGCCGATTAGCTTCTTCCGGATAAGGATTAAATAAGTCATCTGTTCTTAACCCAGCTTCTACATGTCCTACAGGAATTTTTTGGTAGAATGCAGCCAAAGTCGCAGCAAAAGCCGTTGTCGTATCTCCCTGCACTATCACTAAATCTGGCTTACTCTGTTGGAATAATCCTTCCAAACCTCGTAAACTACGACAAGTAATGTCACTAAGAGATTGCTTTGGTTGCATAATCTCCAAGTCATAAGTAGCTCTGAGGTTGAACAACTCCATCACTTGCTCAACCATCTCACGATGCTGTCCTGTCAAAATCACAGATGTGTTAAAACTTGAGGAGTTTTGGAAAACCTGAATGACTGGAGCTAATTTGATTGCTTCCGGACGAGTACCCAATATAATGTAAATTTGCTTTTTAGTCATTAGTCACTAGTCAATAGTCACTAGTCAATAGTCACTAGTCAATAGTCATTAGTCAATAGCGATCATCCGGAAATAACAAAGGACAAAAAAGCATGAAAAAACCCGGCTTAACCGGGCAGATGTACTGTTTGTCGAATTGAGCAGTGATGGTTACGGTTTAATTTCACAAGTTAATGGGCAAGAGGCATAAATAGCAGTTGTTTGCATATTGTCTTCTTCTCCATGCAACCAACTCAACCATTGGACTTCGCTGGGGTGAACTCCCTTAAGAGTTAGAACTCCAGCAGCCATCACAACCGCCATTACATTAAACATGATTAAACCACCTGCAACAAGCAAAACTGCACTGACAGGCATCACCGATTGTAAAACAACTGACAACAGACATCCGACCGTAGCCATTAAAACAACTAAAGGAAAACCGACAACCAGCAAGCATACTGCCAATGTAAAAGTCCATATCAGGAAACTTTTAATCACTAACAAAGAGTACGTCTTGCCTAAATGAGATGTTTGAGACAAAGCCATAACTTTTTCCTCAAATACAAAAACAATAGAACAAAAATTCAGATTCGATTCAAAGATGTCTAGCTCATTAACGAGCGGGATCAATTAGAAATTTAGTATATAAAAACCAATTGAGAAAATGAGCATTTATTTAATAAACTTTACAGTTAATCTTTTGCAACTAATTTATGTTTTGTAATTACATAAAAAACAAGTCTGGACCTTAATTATGATAGAAAACTTGTTCTTGACATCTGCCTTTAGGCATATAAACTCAGAAGCGATGCCTCTAAAGGTTTATTTCAATAGGTTTGTTTCTGGTGTACTTAATATTTCTTATTAAAATCAATTAGGTTTTTCATAATTCACAAATGGTTTTGAACAAATTATATATTGGTGGGTTTATGGTTGCCAAATAAACAGTGACGTTAGTTGTATGGGAGTTTCGCCCATGCACATCATTACCATTGAGACCTCAATTGAATTTGTTCACAAAAGTCAAAAGTCCCTTCTAGAAATGGCACAACTTCTCTGTGGTAGAGTATAAGTATTAAGAATTATAAATTGTAAAAATTAACAATTTTGAATCTTGCTAAAGAAGATATAAGAATTGTTAATTTTGAATTTTAAATTCCCCCGAAGGGATGATATCATGTCCGGTTAATTGCTTATAAATCCCGCACAACCCCACCCCGGTTTTGTCTTGCGCCAAAACCGCCCCTCCCCTTACTAACGGGAGGGGTGCAGATATTGCGGGAATCACAACTAATCAACCGGACATGATATGACACGCCCTTGACACTCGACAAACCACTTCTACCTCAACTGTTTAAAGGCATTGCGCTCTTTACGCCAGGAGGAGATTTAATTTATTGTATCGATCCTAGTAAACAAGGTCGATGGCATTTGCATTTGTGCGCTATGTTACAGGAAATCTTAGATTTACCAGAACCGCCTCACTTTCTGGTACCTTGCTACACGGCGACAATAGACCATTGGTTGGATCCACGCACTCAACAGATACAGACTTTCGCCGAAGCTTATCCAGCAGTTATGCGACATCAAGCTGTCCTTAACGCTATTTTTGGGACAGGGGAGCTAACATGGCAATCTGCTCCTTGGCAGGAAGGGTTGTGCGATCGCCTAGTATTAACAACATACCACTCTACATTTCCCCAGCTTTGGGAAGACCACGACTTAATTATGCGTCTCGACCTTTGGGAGCCAACTTCTTCGTACTATCAACCAGCAGCATCCGCACAAAAACCTCAACCAAAAACAAAAGGTTATGTTCTCCGCCTATTTGTTGCCGGACATAATGCTACTACTGAACGCATTTTAGAGAATTTACATGAACTGTTAGAAACAAATCTTGGTAACCCTTACACTCTTAAAGTGATTGATGTTTTAGCAAATCCAGAACAAGCAGAATCCAATCAAGTTTCTGCGACTCCCACCCTCGTCAAAGTTTGGCCTCATCCCATTCGACGCATTGTTGGGGATTTGGATAATGTAGAGAAAATTTTACAGATGTTAGCTGGTCAGGAAAACTCTTAAATTTTTGATGGCGTCTCGCCTATAAATAAACTTAGGCGTGTTTTGTCGCAAGCGCGAAGATAGCGCTTACGACGAACTCCTTAAACCAAAATTGATAGACCACTACGTAGTGTTAACAAACTACTTCCTCTCTGGATGCGCCTTTTCCTCAGCGGTTGGAGTTCCTATGCGGTTAATCATTGCGATGAGTTGATACAACCGCCCTAAATCTCTTTGATTAAAGTACAAAACTAGACGAGGTAGCTCAAAGGCTTCATCTTGAGCTTCTTGCGGTAAAGCCTGACTTTTTTCAATCCGTCCTGTCACAAGAATGTCGCTGAAATCAGCGTTGAGTTGTTCTACTTCAGCATTTGATAACTCTGACTTTAGACGAATGACTAGGCGATCGCCCACGTAGCGGCTGGAGTGATAAACTTGATAAAAGCTGGTAATTGCTTTGCAAGCGACATCCAAGTTATCTGTCACTGTGTAAAGGCTAGGGTCATCAGGACTAACCAGACCTTTTTGCACCAGTTGCTTGTCAATATATTTGCTCCAAGACCGCCAATAATCACCTCCAGGGTGGTCAATTAAAACTAGAGGTACTGGACCAAACTTACCTGTCTGGCTTAAGGTCATGCACTCAAAAGCTTCGTCTTGGGTGCCAAAACCACCTGGAAACAAAGCTATAGCATCACTCTCTTTGAGGAGAAACAGCTTCCGGGTGAAAAAATACTTGAAGTGAATGAGCTTAGGATCTCCCTCAATAATCGGGTTTGCTTGTTGCTCAAAGGGAAGCTGAATATTTAAGCCAAAAGAATTTTCTCGTCCAGCACCTTCGTTACCTGCTTGCATAATTCCGCCTCCGCCACCTGTCATGACCATAAATCCTAATCGACAAACATAGCGAGCAAATTCATACGCCATGCGATATTCTGGTGTTTCTGGCGATAGCCGAGCCGAACCAAAAATAGTGACTTTGCGAACATGTCGGTAAGCATAAAAGAGCTGGAAACCACGCTCCATATCTGTTAAAGCAGACGACAATATCTTCCAATCAAGGCGCTCAATTTCTTCACTCTTCTGAGCCAGACGTACTATAGTCGCTAGTGCTTGGATAATATACTGCCGATGCTTTGACGTCGGTAAGTGTTCAAATAATTTAGCAATATCCGCCTGAAGAGACTCTAATGTGTCAAACGACGCTTCGGAGGTCATGAGAACTGCTGCCAGAATGGCATTACATTTTATCTAAATTAGTGTGGAATTTATAAACTGCTATATGGAGTCCAAAGTTTTTTGACTATTGACCCTCGCGCTCGTCCTTGTCCTTGTCCTTTGGAACACGCACTCGCGTTCGCTCAAATTCTAAAATTATAATTCAAGTCTCTGGATTTATTCTGTAGGAACTAATTATTTTGTGCCTCCTCTTGGAGGAAGCTCACGAATTGCGCGCAGCGTCGTACCCGTAAGTCCTACGGAGGCTTGCGCCAACACTCAGGACATAGGGCATACTTTGAAGAATTTTGAATTGAGCAAAAGGGCGACTCTCAAGAAACACAGGGAACAGGGAACGCTTAACAGGGTCAGTAGACCGAAAACTTTTGTCAGTCAACGCAAGAATGAGGGTTTGGGGCGATGTTTTGGGCACAGGGTCGAGCGATCGCTTACCTTAGCAGGAGAACTCATCTACAACCCTATTGCTCAAAAC
>JAESFN010000258.1_pt1 | contig 67007 bp, 62 predicted proteins | sample 9269411 | NCBI WGS metagenome assembly JAESFN01 (sample SAMN14505399, study PRJNA617100) | algae metagenome | isolation source: Iphinoe sp. HA4291-MV1 and co-occurring heterotrophs from trail next to... | place: USA: Maunawili Falls, Hawaii | collected 2009-07-25
CGAGTACCTCCTCGCCGGACGAGACCTCGGCGACCACCCGCAGATCGGGTTCCAGGTCGATGATGGCGACCAGACCCGCCCGGACCAGGGCCTGGTCGTCGGCCACCAGCACGGTGATCATTCGGCCACCTCCGCGCGCAGACGGTAGCCGCCGGAGGGCAGCCGGCCGGCGGTGAGTGTCCCGCCGAGGGCCGCCATCCGCTCGGTCAGGCCGGCCAGCCCGCTGCCCGGCTCACCGGCCTCCGTTCCCGGCCCGTCGTCCCGGATCTCCAACCAGCGCGGGCCCAGCCGGACCGTGCACCGCCGCGCCCCGCTGTGCCGCACCACGTTCGTGACCCCTTCCCGCAGCGCGAAGGCCAGGGCCTCCCGCAGGTCGGGCACCACGTCGTCGACGGCGCCGGGCAGGTCGGCGTCGATGCCGGCGGCGCGCAGCGCGGCGCGGGCGCTGACCAGCTCGGCGGCCAACGACACCCGGCGCTGGTCGGTCACCGTGGCCCGGATGTCGGCCAGGGCCTGCCGGGACAGGTCCTCGGCGTCCCGGATCTCGGCGATCACCCGGTCGGTCGGGGCGCCGCGCTCCAGCAGCCGCCGCGCCAGGCCGGACTTCACGGTGATCGTGGTGAGGCTGTGCCCGAGCACGTCGTGCAGGTCGCGGGCCAGCCGGGCCCGCTCCCCGGCCACGGCCAGCGTCCGGACCTCGGCCTGGGCCGCGCGCAGACCGGTCAGCAGCCGGGCGGTCCGGGTCAGGTTCAGGGTGATCACCGCGATCAGCGTCAGGGTGAGCACGTCCTGCGCGTCGACGTGGCCGCTGATCCGCAGGTCCCAGCCGAGCGCGCCGAGGATGCAGACCGGCCCGGCCCACCACGCCCAGCGCAGCGGCAGCAACATGATCGACATGGCCAGCGCGTAACCGAGGACCGTGGGGGAGGTGGCTTCTCCGGCGGCGACGATGTACCCGCTGCCCAGGGCGAACAGCGCCACGAGCGTCGCGGTGCGACCCGGTGGGCCCCACCGGGTCGCCACCCGGCCGGCCACCACGTAGGCCGCCCCGTAGCCGACCGCCAGCAGCACGACCGGGATGCCGGGTCGTCCCGCACGCACGGCGTTCACCACGTCCGGGACCAGGAAGACGACGAAGATCGCGGCGATCACCCGATCCCGCTGCCGGGCGGGGTCGAAGGCCGGCCAGACCCTCGGGTCCACCCGCGCCTCCACCTCGTCGCTCACACTGATCACTCTAGGAGGACCGGCCCGAGCGGACGGTCCACCCGATCAGGGCGCCGTACATCGCCACCATCAGCACCTTCGACGCGCCCACCGCGGCGTCCAGCGGCAGCAGGTACACCAGCGGCAGCCGCAGGAGGGACTCGCCGAGCAGCCCCGAGCCCCAGACCAGGGAGATCGTCCGGAACCGCCGGCGCAGGGCCGGGTCGGTGGCGGCGCGGGCGCGCAGCGCGGGAGCACCGGCGGGCCCGGCGAACCGCTGCGCGGCGGTGTAGGCCAGCGGACGGCCGAGCAGCACGCTGCCCAGGAAGACCAGGCCGGCCAGGGCGTCCGTGGCCGAGTCCTTGGCCAGCATCAGCCGGGCGTCGCCGGTCAGGAAGGTCAGGGCGGTACCGGCGGCGAACATCAGCACCAGGAAGCCGGCGAAGGCGTCCAGCCGGCGGTCGCGCACCAGCACCCAGCCGATCCGCCCGGCGGCGGCGACCGTGCCGGCCAGCAGCGCCGCGTACTCGCTCAGGCCGGCGGCGCGGGCGCCGTAGTAGGAACCGAGGGCCAGGCCGACGTCCCAGGTCATCGTGCCGGCCATGCCGCGCAGCGCGGCCGAGCGGGCGGCGTTCGCGGTGGCGGTCGGGGTCAGGGTGTCGGTCATGTCGGCTCCTCGGGGAGTGGATCCCGGCGTTCCGCCGGTGTGGATCCAGCCTCACCCCGAGGCGGCCCGCGGACCCGTGAGCACCGTCAGCACTCCGCCATGACATCTGTCATCAGTGCCGGGTGATCAGGGCCCGGGGTGATCAGTGGCCGGTGGCCACCGCCGCCCGCCAGGCCGGGGAGTCGACCTCGACCCGGGTGCCGTTCTGGGCGACGGTCGGCGTGCCGAAGCTGCTGGCGTCCGCCGACTGCCGCAACCCGGGTGCCCGCGACGCGGCGTCCAGGTCGCCCTGGATCGCGCCCTCGTACGCGTGCTGCTGGATCACCCGGGTGACCGTCCCCGACGGGACGCCGAACCCGGCGGCCAGCGCGTCCAGCTGCTTCGCGGTGAGGCCGGCGGATCCCTCGGCCGGCTGGTCGGCGAAGAGGCTGTCGTGGAAGGACATGAACGCGTTCGGCCGGGCGGCGGCCACGGCCAGGGCAGCCGAGGCGGCGCGCATCGAGTACCCGGGGGGAGCCGACCGGTCGTCCAGCAGGTTCAGCAGGTGGTAGCGCAGGCGCAGCGAGCCGGCGGTGAGCGCCGTCCGCATCTGCCCGCCGAACTCCTTCTCGAACGCCCCGCAGACCGGGCACAGCGGGTCCTCGTAGACGTCCAGGGTGTTCCGCGCGCCCGGCTGGCCGACGGTGACCACCCCGGCGAGGGAGTCCACCGCCACCGGCACCCCGGCCGCCGACGAGGTGACCGGCGGGACCGATTGGGCCGCGGCCGCCTCCTTATGGCTCTTCTGCACCAGCAGCCCGACCGCCACGGCCACCGCCAGGACCAGCACGACGATCACCCCGGCCACCGTGCCGGACCGCGACCCGTCCCGTCGGGCCGCCGCCACCGACGACCGAGCCGCCCGACCCCGCTTGTCCCGCGCCACCCGTACACCTCCACGACGTCCGCGACCGGCCGTCGGGCGCCTCACCGTCTTAGCACGCGCACCCTGATCGAACTCTCAGCCACCGCCCGGGGCCCGGGACCGCTCAGGCCGGACGCGGGGCGTACATGATGACCGCCACCCCGACCAGGCAGATCAGGGCCCCGGTGACGTCCCAGCGGTCCGGGCGGAAGCCGTCGAGGACCATCCCCCAGGCCAGCGAGCCGGCGACGAAGACCCCGCCGTAGGCGGCCAGGATCCGGCCGAAGTGCGCGTCCGGCTGCAGCGTGGCCACGAACCCGTACAGGCCGAGCGCGACGACGCCGGCGCCGATCCACAGCCAGCCCCGGTGCTCGCGCACCCCCTGCCAGACCAGCCAGGCCCCGCCGATCTCCGCGATCGCGGCCAGCACGAACAGGACCACCGAGCGGGCGACCGTCATGTGCCCATGGTAGTTCGATCTTGCCGGGCGACATCCGCGCTAGCCGCAGTGGCCATCCGCCGGCCGGCCGGCGAACCGGTCCCGGAGGAACGTACTCGCCCGTTCCAGGTACGGCGCCAAGGTGCTGACGTGTTCCCCCGGTACCCGGAGGTAGTCGACGGTCGCCCCGGCGCGGCACTGCGCGGACACCAGAGCGTCGGACTGGGCGACCGGGATGAGCTCGTCCTGGACGCCGTGCACGATCACCGTCGGGAGGGTCAGCCGGGGGCCGGCGACCAGGTTCGTCGCGGCGAACGCCTTCGCCACCCGGGGTACCGCGAGGAAGCTCTCCACGTCGGGGTACCGGGTGTGGGTCCGGACGTCGGCCAGGGGCGCGGCGGTGATGAGTCCGAAGCAGCCGTTGGCGTCCCGGCCGAGCCGGTCGGCCAGCTCCCGGCCCTGGTCGGTGAGCAGCGAGTCCAGGTCGAAGTCGGGGTAGGTGCGGTCCAGGGCGACGGAGAGCGCGAACGTGGCCCCGAAGAACGGCGGGCCGGGGTTGGCCCGCGTCAGGCCGCCGGAGTCCGCGATCACCCCGCCGGCCGCGGCGCCGACCAGGTTCAGCTCCGGGGCGTAGGCCTCGGCCAGCGCGTCCGCCCAGAGCGTGGGCACCGAGCCGCCGGAGTAGCCCATCAGCCCGACGCGGGTGCGGTCACCGTCGAGGCCGGCGGGCCCGAACCCGATCACCGCGCGGATCGAGTCGAGGGTCACCCGACCCTCCAGCGGCCCGACCGCGAACTCCGACCGGGGCCCCTGGTGGTCGGGGATGGACAGGGTCCACCCGTTGGCCAGCGCGGTGGCGATCCACGGACCCTCGATCGGCGCGGGGAGCCCGGAGTTGGTCCGCAGGGTGTACGAGGGCGCGCAGCCGGTGGTCAGGCTGTCCTCGGCGACCTGGTAGGACACCAGCCTGCGGGGCCCGGGCGCCGGCATCCGGGGTTGCAGGATGGTCGTCACGGCGGCGATCGGCTTGCCCCGCGCGTCGGTCGAGCGGAACAGCAGCTGGTGCGCCGGCACCTCCCCGGTCAGGCTGGTCGCCCCGATGACGTTCACCACGCGCGACCGCAGCACGGTGCCCGGCGCGCACGCGGCGAACCCGTCGGGCGCCCGGTAGAACGGGTCCCGGTCGGGATGCTCCGCCGCCCCGGAGGTGGGGAGCGGCGGAACCGGGCCGGGCGCCCCGGGCCGCGGCACCGAGAGGAGCGACCCCAGCCCGGCGAGCGTCGCGGGCTCGGCCGTCGGGGCCGGGCACCGGCCCCCGTGATGGTGATCGTCCCCGTCGTCCCCGCCGCCGCCCGGCAGGCTGCCGGCCCAGGCGGTGCCACCACCGGCGGCGGTGAGGGCCACGGCCAGCGCGACACCAGCGAGCAGCGCGTGGAAGCGCATCCGACTACCCCCCCCCCCCGTGACAGCCGGCGCCCCACAGTGGTCGCCCTACCGCGGTAACGAGGCCGCGCCCGGCGGGAGACGCCCGGCGGGGTTCAGCGCGACTCGACGGCGAGCCGGCCGGCCAGCAGCAGGTAGGTCCCGGCGAACGTGCGACGCAGCCAGGCCAGGACCCGCGGCCGGGAGATCACCCGGTGCCGCATCACGGTGGCGAAGACGCCGTACCCGGCGAAGACGACGAAGGTGACGGCCATGAACACCAGGCTCAGGGCGACCATCCGCCAGGTACCGCCGGGTGCGCCGGCCGGGACGAACTGCGGCAGGAACGCGAAGAAGAAGATCGTCAGCTTCGGGTTGAGCAGGTTGATCAGCACCGCGGTGCGGATGATCCGCCAGGACGCGACCGGGGGAGCGGACTCGTCGACCTCGATCGCCGAGCTGTCGCGCAGCGTCTGCCAGGCCAGCAGGAGCAGGTAGCCCACGCCGAGCCACTTGATCGTCTGGAAGGCCACCGCCGAGGCGTTCAGGATGGCCGCGAGACCGGTGATCGCCGCCACCATGTGCGGGACCACCCCGAGCGTGCAGCCGAACGCCGCCACGACGCCGGCCCGGACGCCGCGGGAGAGCCCGGTGGCGATCGAGTAGACCGCGCCGGTACCCGGGGTGGCCACCACGACCAGGGTGGTCAGCAGGAACGCGATGCTCATCGATCTACTCCCGGGTCGGTGCGCCGGCCCGATCCGGCAGCGTGATCAGGGCGCGGAATCCGGGGCAGGTCTCGGGCGACCCCGGGTGGGAGCAGTGTCGCAGGTGTTCCAGGTAGCCGCGCGCGGTTTCCAACCGGTCGATCTGCTCGGTCAGCCCGTCGATCCGGCCGGTGATGGTGTCGGCCCGGGCCCGCCCGGTGGCGGACGGGGAGAGCATCGCACGGATGTCGGCGATGCTCATCGCGTCGCCCTCCCGCCAGGTGTGGATGAGCGCGATGCGGTAGAGCTGCGCGTCGCCACCAGGACAGTTGAGCTGAACCGTGGTTCAGCGGTCAAGGTGCCTCTCGACACGAGAGGGGACCCTGATGACCGCGCTACCGAACACGATCGACGAGGCCGGGGCGTTGCTCCGGGCCGGCGAGCTGAGCAGCGGCGACCTGGTGGTGACCGGGGACGGCCTGCCGCTGTCGCTGCAGATCGTGGCGCCGGTCGGCGCGGACGGCGTGGCGCTCGGGGTAGGTGACGCCTACCAGCGGGTCACCGACTGGCACCTGCGGATCCCCTCGGCGGTGTCGGCATGACCGGGCCGCGCGACGACGAGACCGTCCGGGAGCTGCTGGACGGGGCCGGGCTGCCGGCCACGGCGGCGGAGGTGGCGGCGTTGGCCCGGGTGTACCGGGAGCTGGCCGGCCCGCTGGCCGCCCTGCACGCGGTCCGGGCCGACCACCCGGTGCTCGAACCGGTGATCCCGTCATGACCGGCACCGTCGACCACGAGGCCCGCCGCCTGGCGGCCCTGGCGGCGGCGGTGCTGCTGCCGCCGGGGCGGAAGATCACGGCTGGGTCGCGGTCCGAGAGTCGTGCCGGATCGCCTGCCAGGTGGTGAAGCCCATGATGTTCAGCCACAGGCCGTAGGTGACCGTGGGGATCCAGAAGCAGAAGACGCCCTGGTAGGCCAGCGGCCCGGTGGTGAAGTAGCCCAGCACCAGGTCGGGGAAGAAGCTGGCCGCGATCAGCACGTTGGCGTAGGCGACCCAGCGCGGGTAGCGCGGCCGCTCGGCGGAGTCGGAGAGGATCACCGCGGCGATGGCCAGGTTCTGCACCAGGAACGGCGCCACCGGGATCAGGAACAGGATCCAGCCCAGGTCGTGCAGGGTCTGGGTGATCTCCGGGTTGCGCTCCGGCCGGAACGCCGCGACCAGCAGGATCAGCAGCGGCATGGTCAGCATCACCCAGGTGACCGTGCCGGCCACCCGCTGCAGCGTGGAGCCGAAGTACGGCGCCACCTCGATCCGCCGCAGCTGGATGGAGATCACCGTGACCAGCGGCCCGACCATGCCGATCGCCATGAACCCGATGACCAGCCCGGCGATCCGCAACCCGCCGTGCTCGGCGTAGGCGGCCGCGACCTGGTCGGCGCTCAGGTTGGCCGGGTCGGGGGGCATGACCCCGGATCCGAACAGCCCGACCAGGGCGACGACCGGGGCGATCAACCCACCGGCGGCACCGATCAGCTGGGCCCTGGTCTGGAAGGCGGCGGCCCGCGTGGGGGCGGCCAGTGACGTCGACACACGCAGAATCTAACGGCGACTCGAAAAAGGTCAACCCCGGGCCCAGGCCGGGTACGCCCTAGGCTCGGCGCCGATGCGCCCTCTGAGCGGGATCCGCGTGGTCGATGCCTCCGCCTACCTGGCCGGACCGTTCTGCACCCTGATGCTGGCCGATCTGGGCGCCGACGTGCTCAAGATCGAGCCCCGCGCGGGGACCCGATGCGCCGGATCGGCTACCGCGTCCCGGACACGGCCTGCTCGGTCGGCTTCGCCGCCGTCAACCGGGACAAGCGCGGGCTCACCCTGGACCTGCACACCGACGACGGTCGGCGACGGTTGCTCGCCCTGCTCGCCGGGGCCGACGTCTTCGTGGAGAACTGGCGGCCGGGCGTGGCCGAGCGGGAGTGGCTCGTCCCGCTCCGGGGCATCGCCGCGCACGACGTGGTGCCCACGCTCAAGGCCCTGCTCTCCCCGGTCACCGGGTCGATGACCATGGCGGACTGCCTCGCGCTGCTGGCGCGGAACGACATCCCGGCCGCCGAGGTCCTCGACCTGGACGGCCACCTCGCCCACCGGCAGGTGCGCCACAACGGCACCTACCGCACCTACGACGAGCCGCGGATCGGGACGATGCGCCGGGCCCGCTATCCCGGCCTCGGCTCCCGGTGGTCGGATCCCGCGCCCAGCACCGGAGCGCCCGGCCGCGACTGAGGTCTTCTCCCCGTCTGGTTTCCACTGTACACTTGCCGGTGTAACGGGCGTGATCGACGAAGGGGTACGACCATGGCCGACGCTGGCCTGCTGGGCGCGTTCGACACCAACTCGCTGACCGGGATCTACCAGCCGAAGATCGCCGACTACCACTTCTCCGAACCGCGTTTCGGGCTGAACCTGCAGGTCAGCTACCTGTACGGCGGCCTGCGCTCGGAGTCGGGCCGGTTCTCCATCGTGGAGCGGAAGTTCATCTCCTCGATGACCGGCGGGCTGTTCATCATGTCCAACGACACCGGCTCGATGGAGCTGGACGCGGGCACCCCGCGCAGCGCCCGGGGCGAGGTCCGCCGGATCCAGACCGCCGACGAGCTGCGCTGGCACGACCCGATCATGCAGCGGGTGCCCGACGACATCCGGGTGCCCGAGGAGCAGGGCCTGGACCTGCGGGTCACCGACGGGCGGATGGAGTGGTCGGAGGGGTCATTGCTGACCCTGGAAGGTGACCAGCCGGCGGCCGGGGTGCAGTTCTACAGCCCGATGCGGGGCAACAACTTCTACTACATCTCCCAGCCCTACTGGCTGACCGGGGAGATCCTGGGGGAGCGGGCCGAGGGTCCGGTCTTCCTCGACCACATCTACTGGCAGCCGCACGGGCTGGAGTGGAAGGAGACGCCGTTCTACACCGAGCGGCAGGTCTCCTGGATGGTGTTCGCCAACAAGCTGGACGACGGGTCCGTGCAGGCCGGGCACGTGGTGCGGTGCACCGACGGGCTGTCGTTCGTGGCCATCGCGGAGAACGGCGGTCCGGCGCAACTGTCCGACCGGATGGACGTGTCGATGACCCTGGACGACGACGACTACGTGACCGGCGCGGAGTACGACATCGAGGGCACCCGGTGGACCTACACCGAGGACGCCGACGGCCACATGGAGGGCCACTCCAAGGCCCGCTGGTCGGGCTACCGGGCCCAGGGCGGGATGTTCAAGCTGACCGACGACCCCCGTGAGATCGTCAACGGCTTCTGCTGGGTGGAGTGCTTCGCCGACCGGATCCGGGCCGAGGGCCTGGTGAAGTGAGCGGACCGGTCAGCCTGGCCGACTACGCGCTGTTCGCCGGCGGGCCGCCGCACGCGGTGTTCGACCGGCTGCGGGCCGAGTCCCCGGTGCACTGGTCGGCCACCGACGAGACGGTCAGCCGGGGCGGCGGGTTCTGGTCGCTGACCCGCTACGACGACATCCACCAGGTGTCGAAGAACAACCTGGGGTTCTGCTCGGCGCGGGGGATCAACATCCCGAACCTGCCGGGGTTCGCCGAGTCGCAGCGGGACATGCTGATCTTCACCGACCCGCCGGACCACCCCCGGCTGCGCAAGCTGCTCAGCCGGGCGTTCACCCCGAAGGTGGTCGATCGGTTCGAGACCTGGATCCGCGAGGTCACCGCCGAGGTGATCGACCGGCTGGACGACCGGGACGAGTTCGACTTCGTCACCGAGGTGGCCCGGCAGGTGCCGCCCTGGGTGCTGGCCCGGGCCATGGGCGTGCCCGACGACATGAGCGCGCAGATCGTCACCTGGGCCAACGACGTGTTCGACCACGCCTCGGTGGGCAACTTCGCCGGCTACTTCGAGACCGCCGGCAAGATCCACGAGTACGTGCTGGAGCTGCGCGAGGAGAAGCGTCGCCACCCCGGGGTGGACATGACCACCGAGCTCGCCCTGGCCGAGGAGCGCGGCCGCACGCTCAGCGACACCGAGTACGTCAACTACATGCAGCTGCTGCTCACCGCCGGGGTGGAGACCAGCCAGACGCTGATGTCCAACCTGATGGCGATGCTCCTGGCCGACCCGGAGATCGAGCGGTCGGTCGTCGCGGCGGCCGAGGCCGGCGACGCCGCGGCGGTCACCGAGGAGTTCCTCCGGATGGTCACCCCGGCCATGCACTTCTGCCGGACCGCGACCGCCGACACCGAGGTGGGCGGGCAACGGATCGCCGCGGGAGACTACGTGGTCATGTGGTACGTGGCCGGCAACCGGGACCCCGAGTACTACCCCGATCCGCACCGCTTCGACCCGGTTCGCTTCGCCGGGCCGAACCGGGCGGTCAAGCCGATGCTGTCGTTCGGCGCGGCCGGCGGGCACTACTGCATGGGCAGCCACCTGGCCCGGATCGAGGGTCGGGTGTTCATCGAGGAGATGTTCACCCGCGGTGTGCGGTGGGCCCCGGCCGGCGACGTGGTGCGCAGCCCGTCGGTGTTCGTCAACACCATCACCAGCGTCCCGGTCCGCCGTGCCTGAGCTCGATCCGCGCACTCCGGTGCTGGTCGGGGTCGGCCAGGTGAGCGACCCGATCGACGGCCCCGCGTACGCCGCGCTGTCCCCGATGGACCTGGCCGGGGCGGCCGCCCGGGCCGCCCTGGCCGACACCGGCGTGCCGTCACCCGCCCTGGCCGAGGCGATCGACACGGTCGCCGCGATCCGCCAGTTCGAGATCTCGGTGCCCGGCTGGGTGGCCCCGCTGGGCCACTCGGACAACCCGCCGCGCTCGATCGCCGCCCGGATCGGCGCCGACCCGAAGCGGGCGATCCTCGAGGTCACCGGCGGGCAGGGGCCGCAGCACCTGGTCACCGAGCTCGCCGGGGCGATCGCCACCGGGGAGGCGGAGGTGGCGTTGATCGCCGGGGCCGAGGCCATGTCCACGGCCCGGGCGCAGGCCGCGGCGGAGCACCGCCCGGACTGGTCGGAGCAGGCCCCCGGCCCGCTGGAGGACCGGGGATACGGGTTGGACGGCCTGATCACCGAGTACCAGGTGGCCCACGGGTTGACCGACGCCACCCGCCAGTACGCGCTGTTCGAGAACGGCCGGCGGGCCCGGCTCGGACTGGGCCGGGCGGAGTACGCGGCGGCGATGGGTGCGCTGTTCGCCCCGTTCACCGAGGTGGCGGCGGCCAACCCGCACGCGGCGGCCCCGGTGGCGCGCACGGCCGGCGAGCTGGCCGCGGTCACCGGGGACAACCGGCTACTGGTCGACCCGTACCCGAAGGCGCTGGTCGCCCGGGACATGGTGAACCAGGGCGCGGCCGCGCTGCTGATGTCGGTGGCCCGCGCCCGCGAGCTGGGCGTGCCCGAGCACCGGTGGGTCTTCCTGCACGGCGCCGCCGACGTCACCGCCGCCACCCTGCTGGAGCGGCCGACCCTGGACGACGCCCGGGCCTCGGTACTGGCGGTGCGGGAGGCGCTGGCCGCCGCCCGTGTCGGCCTGGACGCGGTCGCGCATCTCGACCTGTACAGCTGCTTCCCGGTCGCGGTGTCCACCATCTGCGACGGGCTCGACCTGGCCGAGAACGACCCCCGCGGCCTGACCGTCACCGGTGGCCTGCCGTACTTCGGCGGCCCGGGCAACAACTACTCGCTGCACGCCATCGCCGGGACCGCCGACCGCTGCCGGGCCGAACCGGGCTCGTTCGGGCTGGTCGGGGCCAACGGCGGGGTGCTGTCCAAGTACTCGGTGGGCATCTACTCGACCCGGCCGGTGGCGTTCACCCCGCCCACCGGGGAGGCACAGCGCGAGGTGGACGGCTGGCCGGCCCACCCGTTCACCGAGCGGGCCGACGGTCCGGCGACGGTGGAGACCTGGACGGTCGGCTACGGCGGCCGGGGCGCCACCGGCATCGTGGTCGGCCGGCTGGACGCCACCGGGGAGCGGTTCCTGGCCACCACCGACCCGGGCGACGAGGCCACCCTCACGCTGCTGGCCACCGAGCAGCCGGCGGGCCGGCCGGTGCGGGTCCGGTCGGTCGAGGGCGGCAACCGGGTGACGGTAGGCGCGGATCCACGGTAGGCGACCGGTGAGGGGGCAGGAATGCGGGACAACTGGGCGACCCTGTGGGAGACGGTCTCCGACGCCATGCCGGATGCGTGCGCGGTGGTGCACGGCGAGCGCCGGCTGACCTACCGCGAGGTGGAACAGCGGGCCGCCCGGCTCGCCTCCGCGCTGGCCGAGCTGGGCCTGGGCCGGGACAGCAAGGTGGGCATCCTGGCCTACAACTGCCCGGAGTACCTGGAGGCCAGCTACGCGATCTTCAAGCTGCGCGGTTCGCCGGTGAACCTGAACTACCGGTACCGGGCCGACGAGCTGACCGAGGTGCTCGCCGACTCCGACGCCGAGGTGCTGTTCTTCCACGGCGCGCTCGGCGAGGTGGCCGCCGAGACCGCCGCGCGGCTGCCCGGGCTGCGCGCGCTGGTGCAGATCGACGACGGATCGCCGCTGGTCGACGGGGCCGTCCGGTACGAGGACCTGATCACCGGCCACGACCCGGCGGCCCGCGTCGAGCGGTCCGGCGAGGACGTGTTCATGATCTACACCGGGGGCACCACCGGCCGCCCGCGCGGGGTGATGTGGCGCCACCAGGACATCGTCGCCACCGTCGCCGGCCCCGCGTACATGCTGGCCGGGCTTCCGGTGCCGGCCAGCACCGAGGAGGCCGCCGCCGGGGCGGTCACCATGCGGGAGTCGGGCCTCTCGCCGGTGGTGCTGCCCGCGCCGCCGCTGATCCACGGCACCGCGTTCTACCTGTCCATGGGCGCCTGGCTGCTCGGCGGATCGGTGGTGCTGCTCGAGGGCCGGAAGCTGGACGGGCACGAGATCTGGCGGCTGGCCCAGACCGAGCGGGTCAGCCAGATCATCATCGTCGGCGACCCGTTCGCCCGGGCCCTGGTGCGCGCGCACGACGAGGCGCGGGCGGCCGGCACGCCGTACGACATCTCCAGCGTGCAGCGGATCGGCAGCTCCGGGGTGCTCTGGTCGCCGGCCTGGAAGCAGCCGCTGGCCGACCTGGGCGGGATCACCCTCAACGATCTGGTGGGGGCCAGCGAGGGCGGCCCGTTCACCGTCCAGGTGGTGCCGCCCGGTGCGAAGGTGGACGACTGCCCGTGGGTGCTGCACCCGAGGGCGAAGCTGATCGACGACGACGGCGCCCTGATCGACCCCGCCTCCGGGCGCACCGGCCGGCTCGCTGTCCCGCCCCCGGGGCCGCTGGGCTACTACAAGGACCCGGAGAAGTCCGCCGGGCTGCGGACCGAGATCGACGGCGTGGTCTACACCGTGCCCGGGGACTACGCCTACCTCGACCCGGACGGCCGGGTGGTGCTGCTCGGGCGCGGTTCGCTGTGCATCAACACCGGCGGGGAGAAGGTCTACCCGCAGGAGGTGGAGACGGTGATCGCCGAGCTGGACGGGGTGCGCGACGTGAACGTGGTCGGCCTGCCCGACGAGGAGTGGGGGCAGACGGTCACCGCGGTCGTCGCCCCGGACCCGGGCGCCGACCTCGACGGGGACGCCGTCCGGGACGCGGTCCGGATCCGGCTGGCCGGGTACAAGGTCCCCCGGCACGTGGTGTTCGTGCCGGAGATCGTCCGGTCCCCGTCCGGCAAGGCCCGCTATGACTGGGCCCGCGACGCCGCCCTCGCCGCTCTTCCCGCCGGTACGGGCTCCGCCGGGCCCGGGTCCGCCGCCCAGGTTGACTCCCGGTCATCGACCGCGCCGCGGCGAACCGGACAATGACGACCATGCCCACCGGATCGACCGTCCCGCCCGGAGCCAGGACCCGGGGCTCGTGGACCGCCGACGACTTCGTCTGCGCCGCCCTCGACCTGACCCGTCGCGACGGGCTCGCCGAGCTGTCGATCCGCCGGCTGGCCGCCGAGTTGGGCCTGTCCCACATGGCCGTCTACAAGCACCTCGCCGACAAGGACGCGCTGGTCGAGGCCATGGTCGACCGGGTGATGGGGTCGATCGTCACGCCACCCCTGGACCCGGAGCACTGGAGCGAGTGGATCGAGCAGGTGGGCCTGAGCATCGTCACCGGGCTGTACGAGTACCCCGGGCTGGCCGACGCGGTCCTGGCCCGCATCCCCAACCGGCTCACCGGCCACGGGGTCAGGCTGACCGACAAGTGCGTCGACGCGCTGGCCGCCGCCGGGCTGGACCGCGAGCTCGCCGGCACCGCATTCCTGGTGATGTTCGCCTACATCGTCGGCTCGGTGCAGCTGCGCGGCCGGGCCGACCACGTCCCGCGCGCCCCCGACGGCCTCCCGCACAGCATCCACCGGCGGTTCGACGACGAGCAGTTCCTGATCGGGTTGCGGCTGCTCATGCACGGCATCCGGGTCCGTGCTCCCGACCACCGCAGCCCCGAACACCGCGCCCCGGAGCACCGCACCGGTTAGGCTCCGGCGATGACCTCCGGTGCCGCCGCCGCTGGTGCTCCGGCCGACCGCCGGTACGACGTGGTGATCGTCGGCGGCGGGGTCTCCGGGATCGGCACGGCGGCGATGCTGCACCGCGCGGGGTTCGGCGACTTCGTGCTGCTGGAGCGGGCGGACGCGCTCGGCGGCACCTGGCACCACAACACCTACCCGGACTGCGCCTGCGACATCCCCTCGCACCTCTACCAGTTCGCCTTCCGACCCAAGCCCGACTGGTCGCGGGTGTTCGCCGACCGGTCGGAGATCGAGCGCTACCTGCTGGACATCGCCGCCGAGCACGACGTCCCGGCCCGGACCCGGTTCGGCACCGAGATGCTCGGGGCCGACTGGGACGGGGAGAACTGGGTCGTCACCACCAACGACGGCGTCTACCGCGGCCGGATGCTGGTGATCGCCACCGGCGCGTTGCACGAGGCCAGGACGGAGATCCCCGGGATCGAGCGCTTCCGCGGCCGGGCGTTCCACTCCTCGTCCTGGCCGGCCGGCTACGACGGTGCGGGGGAGCGGGTCGCGGTGATCGGCACCGGGGCGTCGTCGATCCAGATCACCCCGGCGCTGGCCCGGACCGCCGAGCACGTCACGGTGTTCCAGCGGACCCCGGCCTGGATCCAGCCCCGCCCGAACCTGCGGCTGCCCGGGGCGGTGCTGCGCCGGTTCCCGGTGTTGGGGCGGTTGCTCCGCTGGTTCATGTGGGTGTTCGGCGAGCTGATGTTGCTGGCGTCGCTGGAGCCCTGGCTGGGCCGGCTGATCGGGCTGATCCCCCGGGCGAACCTGCGCTGGCAGGTCCGGGACCCCGAGCTGCGCCGGGCGCTCACCCCGGACTACGTGATGGGCTGCAAGCGGCTGCTCGTGTCCAGCCAGTTCTACCCGGCGCTGACCAGGTCGAACGTCGACCTGGTCGCGTCCGCGGTGGCGGAGGTGACCGAGGACTCGGTGGTCGCCGCGGACGGGACGCGGGCGCGGGTCGACACCATCGTGCACGCCACCGGCTTCCACTTCGGGCTCGGCGTGGTGGCCCGGCTGCTCCGGCGCCCGGACGGGACGACGCTGGCCGAGGCGTGGGACGGCAGCCCGCGCGCCTACCTGGGCACCACGGTCGCCGGGTTCCCCAACCTGGTGCTGATGTGGGGCCCGAACAGCGGCACGGCGTCGTTGTGCGTGACGGTGGAGTCGCAGATCCGCTACCTGATCGGGATGCTCCGGGCCATGCACCGGGAGGGGGTGTCCGCGCTGGAGGTGCGACCCGAGGCCGAGGCGGGCTTCCGCGCCCGCGCCGCCGCCCGGACCGCGCACAGCGTGGTCAACACCGGCGGCTGCCAGACCTGGTACCTGGACGAGAAGGGGCACAACCAGCTCGTCTGGCCGGGAACGATGGTCGACATGTGGCGGACACTGTCCCGGTTCGACCGCGAGCGCTACCGGGTGGTGCATGCTCCCGGTCAGGAGATCAACCCAGGAGGAGCGCCATGACGAGGACCCTGGACCGGTCCGACCTGCTGTTCGACGTCGAGCTGTCCCGGCGGATCCAGGTCTTCTGCGCCTGGTGCGGGCCGGCGTTCGTGGTGCTGCTGTTCGGCGGCTGGGGGCTGATGGGCAACTTCATCCCACTCATCCCGCCGTCGGACACTCCCGCGCAGGTGGCCGCCGCCTACGGCGAGAACCCCGTGGTGCAGCGGATCGGGCTGATCCTGGGCATGGTCGGGATCTTCCTGACCATTCCGTTCTTCCTGACGATCAGCATGCAGATGCGCCGGATGGAGCGGCGGCTGCCGCTGCTGTCGGTGCTGCAGTTCGCCTCGGGGATCATCGTGACGGTCGTACTGATCATCCCGATGCTGCTGTTCATCGGGGGCGCGTTCCGCCCCGAGCGGGCCCCGGAGCTGACCGAGCTGGTCAACGACCTGTCCTACGTGATGCTGATCCTGCCCTGGCCGCCGATCATCGGTCAGCTCGGCGCGATCGCGGTGGCCGTGCTCACCGACCGGAACATGAACACCCCGGCCGGGCCGATCTTCCCGCGCTGGGTGGCCTACTACCAGGTCTGGGTGGGTGTGCTGCTGCTGCCGGCCAGCCTGATCATCTTCTTCAAGACCGGCCCGTTCGCCTGGACCGGCATCGTCGGGTTCTGGATCCCGGCGGCGGTGTTCGGAACCTGGTACCTGATCATGACGAAGCTGCTGCTGGCCGCGATCCGGCGGGAGGCCGAGGAGGACCGCGCGCTGGCCGATCAGGCGGCGTAGGTGGACTTCGCGTTCACGCCGGAGGAGACCGCGTTCCGGGCGGAGCTGGTCGCGTTCCTGGACGAGGAGCTGGCGCCCTGGTGGCGGCACATCTTCGCGCACGAGGAGCGCAGCACCGCCGCCGGCCGTGAACTGGCCGGGAAGCTGGCCGACCGGGGCTGGCTGACCATGTCCTGGCCGACCGAGTACGGCGGCTCGGCGGCCGGGGCGTGGATGCAGGTGGTGCTGCGCGAGGAGATGTGGTCCCGGGGCGAGCCGCGCGGCCCGCAGTACATGAACGTCAACTACATCGGCCCGATGATCATGGCGTTCGGCACCGAGGAGCAGAAGCGGCGGTTCCTCACCCCGATGTCGCGGGGCGCGGTGATCTGGTGCCAGGGCTTCTCCGAACGGGTGCCGGGTCGGATCTGTCGGCGGTGGCCACTCGTGCCGTCCGGGAGCCGGACGGGTTCCGGGTGACCGGGCAGAAGATCTGGACCAGCTACGCCGACGCCCCGGCCGAGTGGTGCCTGCTGGTGGTCCGCACCGACGCCACCGTCAAGCCGCACGCGGGGCTGTCGTTGCTGCTGCTGGACATGTCGCTGCCCGGGATCACCGTGCGGCCGATCGACTCCCTGCTGGGCCAGGGCGAGATCAACGAGGTGTTCCTGGACGACGTGCCGGTCCCGGCCGACTGCCTGCTCGGCGAGGAGAACGCCGCCTGGTCGATGCTGCGCACCGGGCTGGCCCTGGAGCGGATCGGCATCCCCTGGTACGCCGACGTCGAGCGGTTCCTCCGGCAGCTCGTCGAGTACGCCCGGGAGACCGTGGTGGACGGCCGCCCGCTGGCCGAGGACCCGCACATCCGCACCCGGCTGGCCGAGCTGTACGTCCGGGCCCGGGCGGCGCGGCTGGTCGGCTACCGGTCGGTGTCGCTGCAGGAGAAGGGGGAGCCGTCCACGCTGGAGTCGGCGGCCGCCTGGATCCACGGTGGGCTGCTGGAGCAGTTCGCCGCCGAAGTCGGCGGCGAGGTCACCGGGCCGCTGGGCGCGCTGCACCGCGACGACCCGGACGCCGCCCTGGACGGCTGGGCGGAGTTCCAGTCGATGCTCTCGATCCCGATCACCATCGTGGCCGGCACCGTGGACATCCAGCGCAACATCGTCGCCCAGCAGGGCCTCGGCCTGCCGAGGTCGACCTGATGGACCTCACACACACCCCGGAACGGGCCGCGCTGGCCGAGTCGGTGCGGGCGCTGCTGGTACGCGAGTGGCCGACGTCCGTGGTCCGCGAGCTGCAGGCCACCCCGACCGGGTTCCACGCCCGGCGTTGGAAGCAGGCCCGAGAGCTGGGCTGGACCGCTATCCCCGTGCCGGAGGACCGGGGTGGGCTCGGCGGCGGCTTCCTCGACCTGGTCGTGGTGGTCGAGGAGCTGGGCCGGGCCGCCGCGAGCCTGCCCCTCGTCCCGACCGTGGCGCACGGCGTGCTGCCGGCGTTGTGGTCGGGGGCGGACCTCGCGGGCCTGGTGTCGGGGGAGACCATCGCGGTCCCGGCGGTGCTCGAGGCCGACGGCCGGACGGAGTGGCCGGTCCACGCCGCCACCCGCGACGGCGCTGCTCACGACGGCAGCTGGCGGCTGTCCGGCGCCAAGACGATGGTGCCGTTCGCCGAGGTCGCCGACCGGCTGCTGGTGACCACCCGGCTGGACGGGCCCGGCGACGCGGTCGTCTCCGTCCCCACCGGCGGCGTCCCGATGCGGCGGCTGCGGCTGCCGGTCGGTGACCCGGTGTACCGGGTGGACCTGGACGGAATCCGGGTGACCGAGGCCGACCTGGTGGCCATCGGGGCGGCCGCCCGCGAGGCGCATTCCCGCGCGACAGCCGTGGCCACCCTGCTGGCCTGCGGGTACACCGTCGGGCTGTGCGAGACCGCGCTGCGGATCGCGGTCGAGCACGCGAAGGAGCGGGTGCAGTTCGGCCGACCCATCGGGGCGTTCCAGTCGGTGGCCAACCGGTGTGCGGACATGCGGGTGCAGACCGACGCCTTCCGCTGGCTCACCTACGAGGCGGCCTGGACGTCGGATCAAGGACTGGACGCCGCCCTGGCCGTGGCCACCGCGAAGGCCTACGGCGACCTGACCGTCCGCACCGTCACCCGGGACGCCCACCAGGTGGTGGCCGGAATGGGCATCTCCACCGAGCACGACCTGCACCTGTTCACCCGCCGCGCCCGTACCTTCGCTCAGACCGGCGGTAGCCTGACCGGCCACCTGCACCGGGTCGCCGACCTGATCGGACTCTGACGCATGAACGCCTCAGACACGCCAGACACCTCGAACACCTCGGCCGCCGACGGACCCGACACCGTCGCCGGGGTCATCCGTGACCAGGCCGCACGGCGCCCCGACGAGGTGGCGCTGCGTCACGCCGGCGCGACCGTCACCTTCGCCGAGCTGCACGAGCGGTCCGCGCGCTGCGCCATGGGGCTGCGCCGGCTCGGGATCCGGCCGGGCGACCGGGTCGCGGTGCTGGACCGCAACTGCCCCGAGTACCTGGAGCTGGCCCTCGGGGTGGCCAAGGCCGGTGCCGTGCTGACCGGGGTGAACTTCCGGCTCGCGCCCCCCCGAGGTGGCGTACATCCTGGCCGACAGCCGCCCGCGCGCGCTGTTCGTCGGGCGCGACTACCTGCCGCTGGTGGAGGGCCTCGCCCCGGCCACCGAGCCGGTCGTCCTGGGCGGCGCCGGGGACGAGCGCGACTACCGGGTGTGGCGGGACCAGCAGCCCGCCAAGGACCTGGGCGAACCCGAGCCGGAGAACCTGTTCTGCCTGCTCTACACCTCCGGCACCACCGGGCGCCCCAAGGGCGTGATGCTCACCCACCGCAACGTGCTGAAGTTCGCCCGCCGGCACCGGACGGCCCTGCGGATGACCGCCGACTCGGTGCACCAGATGTGCACGCCGCTCTTCCACATCAGCGGCCTGGGCACCTCGCTGATGTCACTCGACGCCGGCGCGGAGACCGTGCTGATCCGCGACCCGTTGCCGGCCACCGTGCTGAACTCGCTGGTGGACGACCGGATCACGCATGCCGGGCTGGTGCCGGCGATGATGGCCGCCGTCCTCGCTCTGTGCGAAGACGGGGCCGAGAACTCCGATCACGACCTGTCCCGGCTCGAGATGGTGCTCTACGGGGCCGCGCCGATGACCGAGACGGTGCTGCGCCGGGCCCTGGACCGCTTCGGCTGCGGGTTCGTCGGCAGCTTCGGGCTGACCGAGAGCAGCGGCGGGTTCGCCGTCCTGACCGCCGACGACCACGACCCGGCGGTGCCGCACCGGCTGCGGTCGGTCGGGCGGCCGTTCCCCGGGATGGCGATGCGGCTGGTCGACCCGGACACCCTGGACGAGGTCGCGCCGGGGGAGACCGGGGAGATCCAGGTCCGGGGCAGCCAGGTGATGGTCGGGTACTGGGAGCAGCCCGGGGCCACCGCCGAGGCGCTGCTGCCCGGCGGCTGGCTGCGCACCGGGGACGCCGGCTACCTCGACCCGGACGGCTACCTGTACCTCCGCGACCGGCTCAAGGACATGATCATCTCCGGCGGGGAGAACGTCTACCCGGTCGAGGTGGAGAACGTGCTGGCCGGTCACCCCGGGATCGCCGAGGTCGCGGTGGTCGGGGTCCCTCACGAGCGGTGGGGCGAGATCCCGAAGGCGTTCGTGGTGCAGCGCGCCGAGGCGGGCACAGACGCGGTGAGCGCCGACGAGATCATCGCCTTCGCCCGCGAGCGGCTGGCCGGCTACAAGTGCCCGACCAGCGTGGAGTTCCTCGACGCGCTGCCCCGCAACGCCGCCGGCAAGGTGCTCAAGCGGGACCTCCGCGGCCGTTAGGTCGTCCGCAGTTTCGGCAGCACGTCCGAGCCGAACAGCCGCAGCGAGCCCATGATGTCGTCGTGGCCGATGTGCCCCAGCTGGCAGTTGAAGATCAGCTGGTCGATGCCGGCGTCGAAGTAGTACTGGCAGAACTCCCGGCACTGCTCGGGGGTGCCGACGCAGAACAGGTTGCTCTTCACCCCGGCCTTGAGCAGCGCGGCCGACGGGGACAGCCCGGCCTTCTCCTGCTCGGTCAGCTCCGGCAGCTGCAGCAGCCCCTCGCCGATGTCCCGGTAGTAGCGGTAGTCGTCGTACTCGGTCTGCGCCCACTGCATGACGTAGCCGAAGTTGCTCTCCACGAAGAACTGCACTCCGGGCGCGGCCGTCTCCAGCGCGGTGTTCTCGTCCTCGTGGCAGAACATCGGCGGGGCGAACGCGATCTGGTCGTTGACCACCCCGTACGGCGTGTTGCAGTTGGCGATGGCCTCCCGGTACTCGGCGATGGCCTGCTCCAGCTGCCCGGGCTCGGCGAAGCCGAACGCCAGCACCCCGCAGCCCAGCTCGCCGGCGATCTTCCAGGTGTCCGGTTGGGTGCAGGCCATCCACATCGGCGGGTGCGGCCGCTGCACCACGCGCGGGTGCACGCGGGTGCGGGGCACCTGGTAGAACTCGTCGTCCAGCTCGACGGAACCCTCGGCCCAGATCTTCGGCAGGTTCCGCATGGCGTGCAGCTGCATCGGGCGGGTGTCGCCCGGGCTGACCCCGAACACCTGCAGCTCGGCGTGGGTGAACCCGCGGCCGCTGCCGAACTCCACCCGCCCGTTCGACACGATGTCCAGCGCGCCGACCCGCTCGGCCACCCGGACCAGGTGGTTGACGCCCTTGGCCGTCTGCACCACGCCGTGCCCGATCCGGACCCGCTCGGTGTTGGCCGCCACCCAGGTCAGGAACACCTCGGGGGAGGTGCACGAGGAGTACCCGGTGAGCCCGTGGTGCTCCACCGCCCAGACGTAGTCGAAGCCGATCCGCTCGGCGAGCACCGACTGTTCCAGGGCCTGGTGGTAGATGTCGTACTCCATGGTCTCCGACCACGGCTCCCGGCCCGGCTCCAATTCGTTCAACAGTCCGAACTTCACCCTGGACTCCTCAGCTCGATCCGCGCACACTGTGTCCTGTGACACAAGAGAGTAGACACTCTCAAACTCCTTGGCAATGCCATCCCACACACGCCGGCCCACCACACGCCGCCCCACCACGATGCGGAGTCCGACCATGATCTTCGAAGCCGACGAGCTGGCCGCACTCGCCACCGCGCCCGGGGACCGGGCGGCCGCCGCCCTGGACGCGGGCGACCTACCGGGGGCCCGGGCGATCGCCGGGAGCTCGGTGGACGCGCACTTCCCGATCCGGGACATCTACACCGCATGGAACGCCATGACCGTGGCCTACGTGGGCCGGGAGCTGGGCGGGGACGTCGGCGACCGGTGCCTGCGGGAGAGCTTGACCACGGTGCTGCGTCCACTGGTGGAGGCGTTCCGCAACGGGGTGACCCGGGAGGCGGTCAGCCAGCTCGCGCAGCTGGTGCGGATGGACGCCGGCCGGCTGTCCGAGGCCACGGAGACCCCTGACCGGATCGTGCTCACCGCGAACGGCTGGGCGGGCGCCCGGTTGGCGGCCCGGCCGATCCCCGGCCTGCCGCCGGTCGCCTCGCTGACGGCCGAGGTGGAACGGCTGGGTGTGCGGTGGCTGGGCTACCCGCCGTTCGTGGTCGACTTTCCTGGGCCGGACGCGGTGCGGTTCACCGTGCACAAGGACCCGACGGAGGTACCGGCGGCGGTGTTCGAGCGGCTCGGCGTGGCCCGGGACGCCGAACGGATCGGGGCGGCGTTCTCGGTGGCCGGTGCGCACCTGTTCGACGACGACGAGCTGGAGACCTTGCGGCATCCAGCGTTCGCGCTGGCCGTGGCCGCCCTGGACGCGGGTGACGAGCGGATCGCCCGGCGGCACCTGGCGCTGTCGAAGACCGAGTGGTACCCGGCCCACCACCTGCTACGCGACCTGGTGACCGCGATGCTGTCCTGGCTGCACGAGCACGACGGGGTCAAACGGGTCTGGGACTGCGTGGAAGTGGCCTACAACCGACCGATCATGGGGCAGATGGCCGCCCAGGTCGGCGAGCTGGACCTGCGTTCCCAGGTGCGGATGCTCGGCACGCTGTTCCACCAGCACGGGATGAAGTTCTCGATCGCGGAGACCGATGGCGGGTTCGACTTCCGCACCGCGCCGTGCGGCAGCGGGGGCCGGCTGGTCGAGGAGGGCGCGTACGCCGAGCCCAAGTCGTTCGCCACGATCGCCGGCCCGGGGCTGGAGAGCTTCGGTCTGGCGGAGATGCCGGTGTACTGCATGCACTGCCCGGCCACGAACCGGATGTTCCTCGAGCAGGGCGGGCCGTACTTCCTGCTGGTCGAGCCGGACGTCCGGGACGGCCGTATCCATGGCCACTGCAGCTTCCACGTGTTCAAGGAACCGGCCGCCGTCCCGGACGGGATGTACGAGCGGGTCGGACTGACCCGATGATCGGTGGTCATCGAACAGCCACCAAGGGTCGTCGCCGGGTCCGTCTCGTCGAATCGATGATCTCCGGTGGAATGAACTCCGGGTGGCCGTCGCGTATTCGGACAGACCATTCGGTGGTGTGAATGACGCGGTGGTGGGAGCGGCAGAGCATGACGCAATTGTCGAGTGAGGTGTCGCCGCCGTCGGCCCATTCGTGGCAGTGGTGGACGTCGCACCAGGCGGGCGGGCGGTCGCAGCCCGGGTAGGCGCAGCCACCGTCCCGGATGGCGACCGCACGGCGGATCCCGGCCGGGATGGTGCGGGTGGCGCGGCCGATGTCCAGCGGTTCCGAGTTCGAGCCCAGCACGGCCGGGATCACGCCGCAGTCGCAGGCGAGCATCCGTAGTTGGCCGGGCGTGTACCCGGCCCCGGTGTCCAGGAACGCCCCGGTGACTCCGGCCTGGAGGCGTTCGAGGTCGACGGTGACCCGCACCTGGGGCCGTTCGCCACCGGTGTCTGGCAGTGAGCCGTTGTGGCGCAGGGCGAACTCGCAGATCTCACCCAATGCGTCGGCTTGGCGGTGTTCCAGCGGGCGGGTGTCGTCGGGGTGTGGCTTGCTCAACGCATCGATGGCGGTGGCCACGGCTTCGAACGTCGGAGCGTCGAGTTCGCCGCGGATCCAGCCCCCACAACCGTCGGGCTTGCGGGCCATCCGCAGCTCGTTGACCTGCAGAGGCTCGACACCGGGCTCGGCGCCGTCGACGTCATACGCCTCGATCAACTGCCGGGCCCACCCGGCGACCTCGGCCGGCGCCGCCCGGGTGGTGGCGGCGTAGTGCGCGACCTGCTCCTCCACCCCCGCCCAGATCTCCGGCCGCAACCGGGCCGCAGCCGGCGAGTTCAGCACCGCCACAATCGCCTCCGCGACAGCCACCGGCAGACGACCTTCGGCGAACACCGTCCCCGTTGCGGGTAGCCGAGCCGGCAGCTCCTGGCCGTCAAGGCTAATCCGGGGGCAGACCTGTTCGGCCAGCTTCACCCGCCGCCGCGCCGCCCGCCGATCCCACCCGAGCAGGTCGGCGACCGCGTACTCGGGCCGGGTGTAGCCGTGCACGGAGAACACCCCACGCCGGATCATCTGCCCGACCAGCAGCACCGCGGCAGCCTCGGCCCGATCCCGTACCGCGCCGTAGTCGCGTAGCGCCTCGATCATCTCAAGATCCGAGGCCGAAGCCGAGCAGGCGGCATCCAGCGCGGACACGAGTGCGTCCCCCGCCAAGACGATCCCGCCCGCTGTCATGGACCCATTCAAACAGGGGGGTCTGACAATTTCGGGGCACGAGAGAGCCGTCCCCCAGAAAAAGATCGAAGAATTATGTGGCCGGCTCGCCTGCCCTACCGGACTTTCTCCCAGACCCGCGCAGGAAAAGGTGACCCACGACGTTGTGGTCATCCGGCTGTGGTCCGGTCCAAAGATCCTTGACCACAGACCAACGCAACCTACGCTTTTCGGGCCGTCGGCGACGAAGTCGCCAGACGGAGAACGTAGCGGCAGACACCCCGAACACCGGTAGGTTTCCGAGCATGACCGAGACCTTCACAGTGCGGTTCCCGGAGTTCGGGTTCTACGCCCTGCCCGGCCACGCCCTCAACCCGGGCGAGGCCGTGGAGGAGATCACCACGGGGGAGCGGCTCGGGCTCGGCTCGGTGTGGCTGTCCGAGCGGCTCAACACCAAGAACGTCGAGGTAATGTCCGGTCTCGCCGCCGGCCTCACCAGCGAGATCGGCATCGCCAGCGGGCTGCTGGCCAACCTCCCGCTGCGGCACCCGATGGTCACCGCCGGGTACGCCTCGACGATGTCGCTGCTCACCGGCGGCCGGTTCGCCCTGGGCATCGGCCGCGGCGTGGACCCGATCGCCGACGCCACCGGCACCCCGCGGCTGACCTTCGCCCACCTGACCGACTACCTCGACGTGCTCCGCCGGCTGTGGCGCGGCGAGTCGGTCACCCACGAGGGCCCGAGCGGGCGGTTCACCAAGCTCACCCTCGGCGCCGGCCTCGAACAGCCCCCACCGGTGATCATGGCGGCGCAGGGGGACCGCACCTGCCGGTGGGCCGGGGCGCACTGCGACGGGGTGGTGTTCAACTCGCTGTGGAGCACCGAGGCCGTCCGGCACTCCACCGCGCAGGTCCGCCGGGGCGCCGAGGAGGCCGGCCGCGACCCGGCCGAGGTGCGGGTGTGGGCCATCCTGGTCACCGCCTGCGAGGTCCCCGAGGACGTCTACCTCAAGACGATCATCCGCCGGATGAACACCTACCTGTACGTGCCCGGGTTCTTCGAGACGCTGTGCGAGGTCAACGGTTGGGACGCCGGTCAGCTGCCGGGGCTGCGTGGCGCGCTGGCCGAGATCGACCCCGCGACGCAGAAGGGCATGCTGGGTGACGAGGCGACCAGCCGGGTGATCGACGAGATCCGCCGGATAGGTGAGCTGTACCCGAGGACCTGGATCACCGAGGGGAACGGGGTGGGTTCGGCGGCCGAGGTCGCCGCCGCGGTCCGGGCCCGGTTCGACGCCGGCGCCGACGGGGTGCTCTTCCACGGCACCCACCCCGCGCACCTGAAGCCCCTCCTGGACATCTGGCCCGATCACCGGCCGCCCGGAACCGGCGGCGCCGCCAACCCCGGCTCGATCGCGTGACCGATGAGGTCGAGGTAGCCGTGGTAACCCGTCGAGCTACGAGGTGGCCGGGCGGATGGGCATGGGCCGGAGGTCAAGCCGCCTTGGACTACCCAGGAGGTGGCCGGACTGATGGACGCCGGCCAGCTCATCGGCACCCCGGACCGGATCATCGAGACGCTGCGCCGCTACGAGGAGATCGGCATCGACGGGGTGGCCATCGGGGTCGGAATGATCTCCGAGGAGCACGCGCTGGAGAGCCTGGAGTTCTTCGGCAAGCACATCATCCGGGAGTTCGACCGCGACCCCGGGTTCCGCACCGACCGCTTCCGCTACGGCACTCAGCTCTGAACCCGCGACGCGCGAGGGTCGCTCAACCGCTGTTTCCGACGCTCCACTGGCTCCACGGGATCTCCCAGTCGCCGTAGGTGTCATAGATCGGCAGCTTCCCACCGCCGGAGTTGGTGATCTCCACGACGTCACCGACGCCGAAGTTGTCGAAGAACCAGCGGGCGTTGGCCGGGCTGAGGTTCACGCAGCCGTGCGAGACGTTCGAGTCGCCCTGCTGGCCGACCGACCAGGGTGCGGAGTGCACGAACTCGCCGTCGTTGGAGATCCGCTCGTCGAGGTCGACCTTCTCCTTGTAGTACCCGGGCTGACCGGCGCACACGCCGTAGCTACAGGAGTCCATGACGATCGACGGCTGCTTGTCGGAGATCACGTGCGGGCCGATGTGCGAGGGGTACTTGGCCGAGCCGAGGCTGATCGGCATCGACCTGACCGGCTGGCCGTTGCGGAAGATCTGCATGGTCTCGCTCGCACCGTCCGCCTTGGCCACCCAGGAGTCGTGGATGTGCACGACGATGTCGTAGTCCGCGGCGCCGAACGCGCCCCCGCCTAGGTCGTTGCCGAAGAAGTTCGCCGACAGCTTGAGGGTGGTGCCGGGTTGCCAGTAGCTCGCGCCCCGATAATGCGCCTCACTGGCCGAGATCCAGTACCAGGCGCCCGGCTGTGCCGGGGTCGTGCTCACCGTGAGCGCCTTCACCGCAGCGGCCCTGTCGATCACCGGGTGGTTGAACCGCACGACCAACGGCTGCCCCACGCCCACCGCGTGCAGGGCCGGGCCGACCGTCGCGCTGGTCAGCGAGGCCGGGTGCACGGTGGTGAACGGCACGGCGCTGTGCACGGGCAGCCCATCGGTGCCCAGCGCATCGACGTTCACCTGGTACCGATCGGAGTAGGCCAGCGGCCCGGTGCTGGTCCAGGACCGGTTGTCCGGGGTCGGCCTGCCGGGCACCGAGTGGCCGGTGCGGGTGTCCATGACCTGGACCTGGCGGAGCGCGCCGTCCTGGACCGCCACCGTCACCGGCATCTGGGGACGGATGGCCGGCGCGTTCGGCCCGAGGGACGACCCGCCGGCGGTCACCCTCACCACCGCCACCGGGGGCGGGGACACGGCGGGGGCGGACGGTTCCGACCTCAGCGCCCGGGTCATCGCGGCCGGCCCGGACACGGCCGTGGTCAAGCCGCCGACGAACAGCAGCGCCGAGGCCGTACTCAGCGCCAACACCGCGAGTCGGCGCCGCCTCGACGTCATCGTTCCCCCGCCGAGCACCTGCTGACGCGCACCCCGCACGGGCCCACCTCCGGCCCGCGATGCTAGTCGCACGGGCCCGGCCGGTGCCCGTCGAGCCGCGCGCGTTTGCCCGGCGCCGGGGCGCACGGTAGACCATTCGGAGAGCCGTACCTCCCGGAAGGATCACCGTGGATCTCCTGCTCCCCGACGACCTGCTCGACTTCATCGAGCGACTGGACGCCTTCATCGAGTCCGACATCAAGCCGCTGGAGGCGAAGGACGACAACGTCCGGTTCTTCGACCACCGCCGGGAGGACTCCCGCACCGACTGGGAGCGCGGCGGGCTGCCCACCGAGGACTGGGAGGCGCTGCTCGCGGAGGCCACCCAACGCGCCGACGCCGCCGGGATCTACCGCTACGCCTACCCGGCCGAGCTGGGCGGGATGGACGGCACCAACCTGGGCATGGCCGTGATCCGCGAGCACCTGGCGCACAAGGGGCTCGGGCTGCACGCCGACCTGCAGAACGAGCACTCGGTGGTGGCCAACAACCTGCGCGTGCAGCTGATGCTCGCCTACGCCGGCGACGAGCAGAAGGCCGAATGGCTCGACGACATCGCCGCCGGCCGCCGCGGCTGGGGGTTCGGCATCACCGAGCCCGGGCACGGCTCGGACGCCACCCATATGGAGAGCACCGCCCGCAAGACCGACACCGGGTGGGTGATCAACGGGGAGAAGTACTGGAACACCGGGATGCACACCGCGGAGGCGGACCTGATGTTCGCCCGCACCTCCGGCGAGGCCGGTGACGGGCACGGGATCACCGCGTTCCTGGTCCCGACCGCCGCCCCGGGCGTGGTGCTCGAGGAGTTCCTGTGGACGTTCAACATGCCCACCGACCACGCGCACGTGTCGTTCACCGACGTCGAGGTGCCGGACTCGGCGGTGTTCGGTGAGGTCGGCAAGGGCCTGCGGGTGGTGCAGCACTTCTTCAACGAGAACCGGATCCGGCAGGCCGCGTCCAGCCTCGGGGCGGCGCAGTACTGCATCGACCAGGCCGTGGCCTACGCCAAGGAGCGCAAGCCGTTCGGCAAGGCGCTCGCGTCCAACCAGGGCATCCAGTTCCCGCTGGTGGAGCTGCAGACCCAGTGCGAGATGCTCCGGGCGTTGATCCACAAGACGGCGTGGTCGATGGACCGGTACGGCCCGTTCTCCGTCTCGGACAAGGTGTCGATGTGCAACTACTGGGCCAACCGGCTGTGCTGCGACGCCGCCGACCGGGCCATGCAGGTGCACGGCGGGCTCGGCTACTCCCGGCACAAGCCGTTCGAGCACATCTACCGCCACCACCGCCGCTACCGGATCACCGAGGGCGCCGAGGAGATCCAGATGCGCCGGATCGGCGGCTACCTGTTCGGCTTCATGGGCCAGCGGGCGCCCAAGGGCGTCGACGACAGCAGAGCGGAGCAGGCGTCCTCAAGCACGATCTGGGACCTCGGCGGCCGCCGGGGCGAGCGGAGCTGAGGGCGTGCACGTCGGGCTGAGCCTGAGTTTCCAGAACCTGAAGGGGCTGACCGACCGCGAGGTCTACCGGCACGAGCTGTCCCTGGCCGGGCGGGCCGAGGACGCCGGCCTGGACTCGGTGTGGACCCCCGAGCACCACTTCTCCGGCTACATGCTCACGCCGAACGTCACCCAGTTCCTGTCCTGGGTGGCCGGGCGGACCAGCCGGGTGCAGCTGGGCACCATGGTCACCGTGCTGCCCTGGCACGACCCGGTGCGGGTGGCGGAGAACTTCGCGCTGCTCGACCACCTCTCCGACGGCCGGGCGGTGATCGGGCTGGGCCGGGGTCTGGGGCGCTCGGAGTTCATCGGGTTCCGGGCGCCGCAGCACGAGGCCCGGGCGAGATTCGTCGAGTACACCGAGGCCATCGTCACCGGGCTGGAGACCGGCGTGATGGCCTACGAGGGGGAGTACTACCGGCAGCCGCCGGTGGAGATCCGTCCGGCGCCGTTCAAGTCCTTCCGCGGCCGCACCTGGGCCACCGCGATCTCCCCGTCCTCGATGGACCTGATGGCCCGGCTGGGCATCGGGCTGCTACTCATCCCGCAGAAGCCGTGGGACACCGTGGTCGCCGAGCTGGTCACCTACCGGGAGCGGTTCGTCGAGCTCAACGGGTGCGAGCCGCCGAAGCCGGTGCTGTGCCTGTTCGTCGCGACCTCGCCGGACGCCGCCGAGGCGCAGCGGATGCGCGAGGAGTACCTGCAGGGCTACGCCGCCTCCACCACCGACCATTACCGGTTCGCCGACGCGGGCATCGCCGAGATCGACGGCTACGAGTACTACGCCGGGCTGGCCCGGAACATCGAGAAGCACGGCATCCGCAGGTTCAACTCGTTCCTGGCCGACCTGCAGGTCTGGGGCACCCCGGACGCCGTCACCGCGCGGATCCTGGAGATGGTCCGGATGATCGACGCCGGCGCGGTGCTGATCAACCCGTCGTTCGGCGGGATGCCGCCGGACGTGGGCCGGGCCAACTTCGACCTGATCGTCGACGAGGTGCTGCCGGCGCTGCGGGCGCACGACGTCGGCGGCGAGCTGGGCGTGGCCCACGAGCCGGCGGTCCGGGCCGGCTGACCGACCGACGAGCACCGGGTCGACCCTCTGAGGTCGGGGTACACTCGTTTTGTCGAACGCCGTTAGAAAATCGCGCAGGGGGTCGTCGTGCGGGTGGACATCGAGATGCCGACCGGCTCGAAGGCCGAGATCACCAAGCGACTGTTCGCCCACGTGGAGAACAAGACCACCGATCTCGCGCCGGACGTGCTGGTGATCGACCCCTGGGAGTACCGCGACCCCGAGCTGGCCCGCCGCGAGCGCCGGGAGATCTTCGGCCGGATCCCGGTGGCCGTGGCGCACGGCTCGGAGCTGCCGGCCCCGTACGACTTCCTGCGGGTGCAGCTGCCCAACGACGAGGTGCTGCTGGTCCGCCAGCCCGACGGCGCGGTCAAGGCGTTCGTCAACACCTGCCGGCACCGCGGCGCCCGGCTGGTCGAGGAGGACGGCGGCAACCGCAAGCAGTTCAGCTGCCGCTACCACGGCTGGGGCTACCGCCCGGACGGCTCGCTGAAGGTCATTCCGGCGCCGGGGACGTTCGGCGGGCTGGACAAGAGCTGCCACGGGCTGGTCGAGCTGCCCTGCGAGCAGCGGCACGGCCTGGTCTGGGTGGTGGACAACCCCGACGCCGCGATCGACGTGGCCGACTGGCTCGGGCCGGAGATGGACGAGACGCTCACCCGGTACCGGCTCTCGGACACCGTGCAGTACCGCAAGGGCGAGTTCGACGAGCCGATCAACTGGAAGGTGCTGATGGACGCCTTCCTGGACTCGTACCACATCGCCACCACGCACATCGGCTCCGTGGCGAAGTACTTCCACAGCAACATCCAGTGCTACGACCCGGTCGGCCGGCACGGGCGGGCGGTCACCCCGCGGCGCAGCATCGACGCGTTCCTGGACGCCGACCCGGAGACCTTCCCGGTGCAGGAGCACGTCACGGTCGGCTACTCGCTGATGCCGAACATGGTCATCCTCCGCCAGCCCGACCACTTCCAGCTGCTGACCTTCCTGCCGCACCCCAGCGGCCCGGAGCGCTGCCGGATGGAGATCCGGCTGATCATCCCCGAGCCCGCCGAGACCGACGAGCAGCAGGCGCTGTGGGACAAGAACTGGCGCATCCTCGAAGCCGTGCTGCGCGACGAGGACATGGGCCTCAACCGGGACCTGCAGATGGCGATGGGCAACGAGCACGCGCCGAAGACCCTGCTCATCGGCCGGAACGAGATCGTCAACCAACGGTTCCACGAGTGGCTGGACGAGGTGCTCGGATGACAGGGGCCGATCCGGCGGACGTGCGGGCCGAGTTCGCCGGCTGGCTGGCCGGGAACTGGGACCCGGACCTGCCGCTGGTCGAGTGGCGGCGGCGGCTGGTGGCGGCCCGGTGGGCGGTGCCGTCCTGGCCGGAGCGCTGGTACGGGCGGGGGCTGCCCGGGTGGTCCGAGGACGTGGTGGCCGACGAGCTGGCGCGGTGCGAAGCCGTGGGGGTCCCGGTCAGCCTGGGCATGGGGCTGGCCGCGCCGACCCTGCTCGAGCACGCCCCCGACGCACTGGTCGACCGGCTCCTGGCGCCGATCCTCACCGGCGAGCACCTGTGGTGCCAGCTGTTCAGCGAGCCGGACGCCGGGTCGGACCTGGCCGGGGTGACCACCCGGGCCGAGCTGGTCGGGGACCGGTGGATCGTCACCGGGCAGAAGCTGTGGACGACCAGCGCCGACCACGCCGACCACGCCCTGCTGCTGGCCCGCACCGACCGGGACGCCCCCAAGCACCTCGGGCTGACCTTCTTCGCGCTGCCCATGCGCCAGGACGCGATCACCGTGCGCCCGATCCGGCAGATGAACGGGCACGCCTCGTTCAACGAGGTGTTCCTGTCCGGCGCCGAGATCCCGGCCGACCACGTGGTGGGCGCGGTGGGCGGCGGTTGGGCGGTGGCCCGGACGACGCTGGCGCACGAGCGGCGGTTCGCCGGGCGGCGCCGGGCGAAGCTCTCCCGGGCGCCCGGTCGGGCCCGGGAGGAGGCCCGGGCCGAGCTGGCCGAGCACTTCGCGCCCTACGTCTGGTACCCGCAACGCGCGGGCCGGGCCGACCTGCTGGTGGTGGCGGCCCGGGAGCACGGCGTGGCCGACGACCCGCTGGTCCGGCAGGCCGTGGCCCGGTGTCTGAGCGTGGAGCGGATCAACGCCTGGACCGCCGCCCGGGCCTCGGCCAACCGCGCTTCCGGCCGGCCGGTGGGTCCGGAGGGTTCGATCGCCAAGCTGGCGGCCAGCGAGCTGGCCCGGCAGGCCGCGCGGGCGCACGCGCTGATCGCCGGCCCGGCGGCGACGCTGACCGGCGAGGCCGGGGCCTCCGGCGGGGTGATCGCCGAGGTCCTCACCTCGGTGCCCGCCCAGTCCATCGCCGGCGGCACCGACGAGATCCAGAAGAACATCATCGCGGAGAAGATCCTGGGCCTGCCCCGGGACGGCGCCGGCTGAACCGGCCCGGCCGTCACATGCCCGGCCGTCACATGCCCAGGTGCCGGGCGAGCCGCTCGCGGTGGTGGTCGGGGTCGCCGAACAGCAGCTCGGCGGACTTGGCCCGCTTGTAGTACAGGTGCGCCGGGTGTTCCCAGGTGAACCCGATACCGCCGTGGATCTGGATGTTCTCGGCGGCCGCGTGGGCGTAGGCCTCGGAGCAGTACGCCTTGGCCAGGCTCGCCGCCGCCGGTAGCTCCGCCGGGTCGCCCGCCGCGGCCCAGCCGGCGTGGTAGGCGGCCGAGCGGGCCGACTCCACCTCCAGCAACAGGTCGGCGCACTTGTGTTTGATCGCCTGGAAGCTCCCGATCGGCCGGCCGAACTGACTCCGCACCCCGGCGTACTCGACGGCCATGTCCAGGACCCGCTGGGCGCCGCCGACCTGCTCGGCGGCCAGCGCGACCGCAGCCAGGTCCAGCATCCGGGCCAGCGCCGGCCAGCCCGCGCCCTCGGCCCCGACCGGCCGGGCCGGGGTGGCGGCGAAGGTGAGCCGGGCCTGCTTGCGGGTCCGGTCCAGGGTGTCCATCGGCTCGGCGGTGAACCCGGTCGCGCCGCGCTCGACGGCGAACACCGACACCCCGGCCGGCGCGCGGGCGGCGACCAGCACGAGGTCGGCGATGTGCCCGTCGAGGACGTAGAGCTTCTCCCCGGACAGCGTCCAGCCGGTGCCGCCACCGGGGGTCGCGGGCAGGGTGACCCCCGGCTCGTCCCAGCGACCGGAGGCCTCGGTGAGCGCGACCGTGGCGAGCGTGGAGCCGTGCGCGACCCCGGGCAGGTAGTCCTTCCGCGCCTCGGCGTCGTCGCAGCTCAGCAGCAGGGTGGCGGCCTGGACGGCGGAGAGGTACGGCGCGCACAGCAACGCCCGGCCCATCTCCTCGAGCACCACGACCAGCTCCACGAAGCCGAACCCGCCGCCGCCGAACGCCTCGGGGATGATCAGCCCCGGCAGCTCCAGCTGCTCGGCCATCCGGGCCCATACGGCCGGGTCGTAGCCCTCGACGGTGTCCATCAACCGGCGGACCTCGGCCTCCGGCGACCGCTCGGCCAGGAACCGCCGGACCGCCGCGCGGAGCTGCTCCTGCTCGTCGGTGAATGCGAACTCCACGAGCCTCACGTTAGTCGTCGTCGTTCAGCTCGGCTGTTCCGCTCGGGGCCGCCGACTCCGTTGAGAGCCCCCTGAGACCGTGATCGTCCCTGAACCGGGTGGCGGCGGTGCCGGGCCCGTTCCCCGCCCGCCCGGGCCCGCGTTCGACCCGGTGGACGGCCGGGTCGACGGGGCGGTCCGGAGGACGAGACGACGGAGGTACGGGGTGCGGTTCACTGCGGTGCGGCTGGGTGTGGTGGCGCTGGTGCTGGGAGCGGCCGTGCTGGCCGCCGTCTACCCCGGCTCCGGTCCGCGCCCGGTCACCCCGCCGCCGCCCTCGATCGCCCTCGGCCGGACCGCGAGCGCCGGATCGACACCGGCCGGCGGCCCAGCGCCGGCGCCCGCACCCGCACCCGCCGTGACTTTCCCGCGCAACGCTGAAAGACTCCGGTCGATCAGTGGGAACGGGGAGGTCGGGGATGGGCGGCGAGGCCGGGGGAGCGGGACCACCCGCCACCGGGCCGGACGGCACCACCAGCGGATCGTCCGGGTCGGCCACGTCGAACGGCACCAACGACTCGAACGGCTCCGACGACTCCAACGGCAGCGGCACCACGGGCACCGGTACCTCGAACGGCACCGCGACCCCGAGGGCCGCGCGGCGGAGTACCGCCACGGTCAAGGAGCTCATCCTCTCCGCCGCGCTGGAGGTGTTCACCGAGCACGGGTTCGCCCAGGCCAAGACCCGGGACATCGCCGAGGTGGCCGGGGTGTCCGAGCCGGTCATCTTCCGGCACTTCGACACCAAGGCGCGGCTGTTCGAGGTCGTGGTGCTGCAGTCGGTGTCGGAGTTCATGCAGGGCTTCACCGACCACTTCGAGTCCTCGTTCAACCGTCGCCCGCACGACCCGACGCTGCCGGTAGCGGTCTTCGTACGTGGTCTCTACGACCTGCTGCACGAGAAACGCAAGATCATGCGGGTGTACCTGTCGGCGGCGTCGCTGGGTGAGGTCGACGGCATCCCGGCCGGTGACGACCTGCTGGGCCGGCTGCTGCGTGGCTTCGAGCCGATCGGGGTGGAGGAGTTCGGCTTCCTCGAGCTGCCGGACATCGACATCCCGGTGTCGGTGCGCGCGGCGTTCGGCATGGTGATGAGCCTGGCGGTGTACGGCGACACCATGTTCCCGTCCAACCGCCACCCCGGCCGGGAGCGGATCCTGGACGAGTGCACCCGGCTACTGGTAGACGGTTGGGCGCACCGCTGAGCGTCAGGCCTTGTCGAACCGCACCGGGAGCTTGATCAGGCCGCGCATCAGGATGTTCGGCTTGTGGGTGAGCGCCTCGGTGCCGATCGACTCGGTGTCCAGCCGGAGGTTGTGGCACCGGTCCAAGAGGATCCGGAACGACTCGAACAGCTCGGTGCGGCCCAGCGCCGACCCCACGCAGGTGTGCTTGCCCGCACCGAACGCCAGGTGCTGGGCGTTGTTGGCCCGCCCGAGGTCGAACGAGTCGCCGTCGGTGAAGCGGGCGGCGTCCCGGTTGGCCGACCCGACCCGCAGCATCACGAACGACCCCGCCGGGATGTGCACCCCGTCCAGCGTCGTGTCCACCAGGGTCTGCCGGAACAGTCCCTGCAGCGGCGCCGCGACGCGCAGCATCTCCTCGACGAACCCCTTGATCCGCTCGTCGTTCCCGCGCAGCTCGTCCTGCAGCTCGGGGCGTTCGCAGAGCAGGTGCACCCCGGCGGCGGTGACGTTGGTGGTGGTCTCGTTGCCGGCGATCAGGAACTCCCGGACCAGCGAGATCAGCTCCTCGTCGGACAGCTCGACTCTTTCTGACCCACCCCGCTCGCTTCGCTCGCTACCGTCCCCCAGGTCCTGACCGCGGACCAGGTCGCCCAGCAGGTCGTCGTGGTAGCTCTCCCGCCGGGCCTTGATCAGCTGGTACAGGTAGTGCTGCATCTTCAGCGTCTCGGTGTGCAGGAAGATCTCCCGCTCCCGGTCGGCGGTGAGCGCGAAGCTCTCCACCGAGTAGTCGGTCCACCGCTTGAGGTCGGCCAGGTCCTCCCGGGCGGCGCCGATGGCGTCCATCATCACGTACAGCGGCAGCGGGTTGGCGTACTCGGTGACCAGCTCGACCCGGCCCCGGTCGATGAACGAGTCGATCAGCTCGTGCACGATCTGCCGCAGGTAGGGGACCATGCTCCGGACCCGGCCGGGGGTGAACGACTTGTTCACGAAGGACCGGTACTTGCTGTGCTGCGGGTCGTCGGAGCTGGTCAGGATGTCCAGCAGCTCCCAGCCGCCGTCCAGGTAGATCTGCCGGATCTCCTCGTCCGGGGCGATCCGGCGGAACACCGAGATGTCCACGTTGGAGGCGAACACCTCGGGTGTCTGCAGGGCCTGCTTCACCTCGGCGTAGCGGCTGATCACGTAGAAGCCGATCTCCGGCATCCGGTAGACCGGTGCCTCCTCCCGCAGCCGCGCGTAGTGCGCGTGCGGGCACTCGATGACCTCCGGGCTGAGCAGGCTGGGCAGCTCGGTTCCGGCGCTCATGTCAGCTCCCGGCGTGCGCGGCCTGGTCCTTCTTCAACGCCTCCGGGCCCCACTTCGCCCAGAACTCGGCGCTGTGCTGGCCGGAGGAGGACCACTGGTCGAGGTCGAAGTAGTCCTTCCAGGAGACGATCTTGCCGTCCCGGACCTGGAAGACCCCGACGAACGGGCAGACAACCTTGACCCCGTTCATCGTCCAGCTGTCGGAGCGCTCGGTGAAGACGGTGCCGTCGGCGTTCCCCGCGATGTGGTGGATGGTCAGGGTCATGTCCTGGATCTCGCCCAGGTCGGTGATGAACTCGGCCATCTCGGCGATGCCGCGAGCCGGCTTGAGCGGCATGTTCTGGTAGAAGATGTCCTCGCTGACCATGGACAGGATGCCCTGCGGGTTGTTCCCGTTGATCATCTCTTCGATGAACGTGCGGACGATCTCTGTGGGCGTGGACATCGGCGACCCCTTCGTCTCCCGGCCGGGCCGCACGGCCGCGGCCCGCTCACCCCCGAAGGTAGTGAGCGCCCCACCCGATAGCAAGTGGCCACTTTCTATCCGTGACACGAACCGGCGGATGTGGCCCTCGGTGCCCTAGTTACTCCATTCGGTCCCTGGCGCCTGCATACCGGGCCATTTACGGTCTCCCCAGGCCAGGGGCTAGGTCCGGGGCCTTCGGGGGCCGCCGGGTATGTCGCTGGGGAGCGGACGTACACGGCGGAGGTGATCCGCCGGACGATGTCGGGGCATCCGACCGGCGGATCACCACTCGCCCGCCCCCGACGCGAGATCACCACTGGGTGGCCCTCCGCGCTACGCTGATCGCACCTCGGTGCCGTCGTCCCAGCCCTGGTCCCCGGCGGCACCCTTCGGAGACGACGGGGGAGCGACCCGCATGGCGAAGAAGCGTCGGCGCCGCATCCACAGCGTGCAGGACCTGGTCTGGGACATGGCCGACGACGTCAAGGACCTGGTGCGCAACGAGTTCGAGGCGAAGAGCGGCGACAAGGGTCGCCCCGCGTCCGGGTCGTCCCGGCAGACCGACCAGGAGCGCGAGTCGCGCAAGCGGGCGGAGGAGATCGGCGAGCTGCGCGACGCCATCCGTGAGCTGGCGGTCAAGGTCACCGCACTGTCCGCCGACCAGGAGCCCGCCGGCCGGGACGCACCCGGCCGAGCCTAGTCGCGGATCGCGCTCGCGACCGGGGCCCGGGAATCGCTTCCCCGGGCCCCGGTTCGTTCTGCGCCGCCTACGAGGTGTGCACGATCAGCACGTCGACCCCGGAGCGCCGCGCCACGCTCTGCGGCACCGAGCCGAGGATGCGCCCGGTCAGCGTGTTCAGCCCGACGTTGCCCACGACCAGCAGGTCGGCACCGGACTCGGCGACCGCGTGGTCGAGCACCTCGACCGGAGTGCCCTCGACGGCCCGGGTCTCGACCCGCCGGGCACCCTGCCGGTGGGCGCGCATCGAGGCGTCCCGCACCGCCGACTCGGCCGGGGCGGAGCCCACGACCATGTACGCCTCGTCCTTGCCCAGGGCGTCGGTCGCGGACTTCACCGACGAACGGGCCATCGGCTCGAATGCGCTGACAATGAGCAACTCGGCGTCGTTGTCGGCGGCCACCGCCGCCGCTCGATCGACCGCCCGGAACGATGTGGCGGAACCGTCGGTCCCGACGATGATCTTTTTGTAAGCGCTCATCGTGCCCCCTTATGTGACCTGAGATCGTGTCTCTGTCGGACTCACCCGGTCGGGGTTGCCCCGATCGGGTGCCCATCCCGATTGTGCCTGTTCACCGCGCAGGAAATCGACGTGTTTGCGCACACACAACACGAATGGCCGTGTCGGAAGTGTCGGTTGTGACATTCGATCGGTGTTCGGTTACCGACCGGTACGGAATCTGCGCACAGGTAGTGACGATCAATTGAGGCAGTATCTGATCATGCCCGACGAAGTGGGATCACATCCGCAGTACGAGGTATTCGCCGACGAGTTCGTCGAGCACGCGCGGGACGGCTTCTACAACGCGCACTACGACCGGCCCGCCTGCCTGGGTCTGCTCGGCGAGGTGGCCGGGCGCCGGGTGCTGGACGCGGCGTGCGGTCCCGGGCTGTACGCCGAGGAACTCGTGGCCCGGGGAGCCGGGGTGATCGGGCTGGACATCAGCCCGCGGATGATCGAGCTGAGCCGGCAACGGGTTCCCTCGGGCGAGTTCCGGGTGCACGACCTGGCCGAGCCGCTGCCATGGATTCCGGACGCCTCGATCGACCTGGTGCTGTTCGCCCTCGCGCTGGAGTACCTCGACGACCGCGCCTCGGTGCTGCGGGAGCTGCGGCGGGTGCTGCGCCCGGGCGGGGCGCTGGTCCTGTCCCGGATTCACCCCACCGGCGACTGGCTGCGGCACGGCGGCGACTACTTCGACCCGAGGGTGGTCGAGGAACGCTCGAGCCGGGGCTGGCGGTTCCGCCGCTGGTTGATGCCGCTGGAGCGGACCTGCGAGGAGCTGCACGAGGCCGGTTTCCTGATCGAGCGGCTGACCGAACCGAGGCCGAGCGCACAGGCCGTGGACACCGACCGGGACCGCTACGGACACCTGTTGCGGGAGCCGAAGGGGTTCCTGGCGATCAGGGCCGTTCCCGACCCTCGGCGCTGAGCTCGGTCCAGCGGTCGAGCATGGCCGGCAGGTCGGTGTGGTCGAACTGCTCGCGGGTGACGATCCGGCCGTCCTCCACCACGCCGACCACGGCCAGCGGGTGCTCGAACCGGACCCCGTCGACGCTCGTGCCGTGCAGCGTCATCCGCAGCGCGATCACCCGGTCGTCGCAGGCCAGCACTTCGGCGACGTCCAGGTGGGAGTCGGTGGTCGCCTCGAACCCGGAGCGCACGTAGTCGAGCGCGCCGTCCCGCCCGCGCACCTCCTCCCAGCCGAGGCTGCGGTGGTCGACCAGCCACCAGTCGGCGGCGATCAGCTCGGCCAGGCCGTCGAGGTCCCGGGCGGCGTAGCGGCGGGCGCTCTCCGCCCACACCCGCTCCGGGGGACGCCCGCCGAGCGGACCCAGGCCCCCGCCCAGCTCCGCGTACCGGGCCACCATGGACGCCCGGTCCTCCGGCTCGAAGAGCTCCGCCCGCTCCACCCGCCCGTCCCGGACCGTCACCAGCCAGCCGACCACCAGCATCAACGGACCGCCGCCCTGGGCCGCCGTACCCCGCGCCGTGGTCACCGCGGCGATCACCCGGTCGTCGCAGGCCAGCACGTCGTCCACCACCACCTGCATGTCCGGCGCCATCGCGGTCAACGAGGCCAGCAGCTCCACGGCGGACCCGGCGCCGGTCACGTCCTCCCAGCCCAACCGGCGGTGATCGACCATCAGGAAGTCCTCGCCGAACAGCTCGCGCACGCTCCCACCGCCCGCCGAGCGCCGCAGCAACTCGGCGAACAGCCTTTCCGGCGGCCGGTCGCCCAGGCCGGTGTGGCTACCGCCCAGCTCGGCGTAGCGGGCCAGCACGGCCGCCGTGTCGTGCGGCTGGTACCGCTCGACCCGCACGACCCGGCCGTCCTCGACCACCAGCACGTACTCCGCCGCGGTGACCTCGCCGCCCCGGTTCCGGTCGGCGCCCCGGCTGGTGGCCCGCAGAGCGATCACCCGGTCGTCGCAGGCCAGCACCTCGTCCGGGGCCACGTGCAGCACCCGCACCCGCTCCAGCAGCTCGGTGTAGCGCCGGCGCAGCCCGGCCGAACCGAACACCCACGACTCGCCGTCCCGGTGGTCCACCAGCAGCACGTCGTCGGGGAACAGACCGAGCAGCTCGTCGGCCTCGCCGGGGGTCCAGGGGCGGCAGAACGCGGCCACCGCCCGCTCCGGCGCCCGGTGACCGAGCACCCCGGGCCGGCCGCCGAGCCGGGCGTAGTCGGCGAGCATCCGCTCGCGGGCGTCCGGCTCGTAGGTGTGCTGCTCGACCAGCCGGCCGTCCTCGACCACGATGACGAACCCCATGGCCAGCGCCTCGTCCGTCAGCTGATCCGGGCCGGGCTCCAGGGCCGGGCCCGGGGCGGAGCCCGGCAGGATGCCGGTGAACGCGAGCACCCGGTCGTCGCCGGACAGCTTCTCGGTCACGGTCAGGTGGGTCGGCCCGGACCGGACCAGCATGCCCAACGCCTCCCGCGCCTCGTCCAACCCGCGCAGCTCGCCCCACCCGAAGTGGCTGTGGTCGACCAGCCGCCAGTCGTCGGCGTACAGCTCGAGCACCGCGTCCACGCTGCCGGTGGCCCAGCGCCGGACCATCCGGGCCACGAACCGGCCCGGAGCCTCGTCACCGAGGCTGGCCAGGGCGGTGGCCAGCCGCTGCCGGGTGGGCGCGGGGGAGCCGGTGAGCTCGGTGGTCCAGGCCGCCCCGACGGTGTGCCCCTTGGCCTCGTACAAGGCCCGGGCCGACTTGGCCGCCGCGTCCACCTCGCCGGTCCGACCGGTCAGCACGAACACCCGGGCCAGCACCAGCCAGGCCTCGGCCCGGTCCGGGAGCGCGTCCGTCGGCTCGGACACCGCCACCGCGTGCCGGGCCAGCCGCACCGCCGCGTCGGCCTCGCCCCGGCGGGCCAGCACCTCGGCCCGGACCCCGGTCCAGGTGACCGTGGCCCGCAGGTCGCCGCCGGCGTGGTCCTCGGCGTACCGGGTCGCGGCCAGCGCCTCGTCGTCCCGGCCGACCTCCACGCAGGCCCGGGCCAGCAGCGCGGCCGCGCGGGCGGCGCTGACCCCGATGCCCAGCGCGGCGAACCCGTCCCGGGCCTCGACCAGGTGCGGGTGCGCGGCGACCGGGTCACCGGCCAGCAGCTCGATCATCCCGGCGTGCGCGGCCAGCTCGTAGCGCTCCACCGGCTGGCCCAGGTCCGCCGTGGTGGCCCGGCCGGCGACCAGGATGGCCCGGGCGGCGTCGAACCGTCCGCGCATGGCCTCCAGCACGGCCTGGCAGCGCAGCGCGATCGGCTCGACGTGCCGGTTGCCCGGGGTCATCCGGACGATCCGCAGCACGTCCAGGCAGCGGCCGCTGGCCCGGACCACCGGGGTCGGCCCCCACAGGGTGGCCCGGGGGGCCGCGGCCAGCGCCTCGGTGACCCGCCGCCGGTCACCGGCCCGGCGGGCCGCCACCAGAGCGCGGTCCAGGGCCAGCACGCAGGCGCCGAACCGGCCCTGCTGGCGGTGGCCCCGGGCGGCGACGAGGTGGGCCTCGGCGGCCGCCGCGCTGTCCCCGGCGGCGGTCAGTTCGGCGGCGGCGGCGGTCAGCCGCTCGACCGTGCCGTCCGGGTCGGGGTCGGCCTCCCCGGCCTCCCTGGCCTCCCCGTCCCCGGCGAGCCCGGCGTCCGCGGCGAGTCCGGCGTCCCCGATGAGCCCGGCGTCCCCGGTGAGCAGCGACAGGTGCCCGATCAGCACGTCCGCGCGGGCCCTGGGCACCGTCTCCTCGCCGAGCGCCGCGTACCGCCGCACCACCTCAGCCGCGGCGGCGGTGTCCCCGGCGGTCAGCAGGACGTCGGCCAGGTCCCAGAGCAGCTCGGGGTTCCCCCGGTCGGCCCGGTCCAGCGCGCGGCGCAGCATGCTGGCCGCCGCCGCCAGGTCCTCCCGGGCCAGTGCCCGCCGGCCCGCCGCGTGCAGCAGCGACACCACCAGCACCCCGAGCGCGCGACCGTGCGGGTCCAGCGGCCCGAGCTCCCGGAGGTAGCCGTGCGCCTGCTCCAGGTGGTAGGCGATGACCTCCTCGTGCTCGCCGGCCCCGGTACCGAACTGGTCCCCGGCCTTGGCGGCCAGCCAGTCGGCGAAGCGTTCGTGCAGCTCCGCCCGGGACTGCTTGAGCAGGCCGCGGTAGGCGGCGTCGCGGATCAGCACGTTGGCGAACCGGTAGGGCCCGTCCTCCCACGAGGGCCCGTCCGGCTCGATCAGCTCCTTGCGTCGCAGCGCGTCGAGGTGGACGCCCAGGTCGGCGCCGACCTCCGCCGGGAGCAGGGCGGCCAGCGCGCCCCGGTGGAACTGCTTGCCGATCACCGCCGCGCGTTCCACCACCGCGCGCTCCTCGAACCGCAGCCGCTCCACCCGGGCGCTGAGCAGCGCGGAGATGGTCGGCGGCACCTGCATCGCCCAACCGCCGGCGGGCGCCTTGCCCCGGTCGGTGAGCAACCCGTCGTCGACCAGCATCCGCAGCGTCTCGCCCAGGAACAGCGGGTTCCCGCCGGCGGTCTCCAGGATCAGCTCCAGCAGCTCCCGGGGCAGCTCGGCCGACCCCACCAGGGCCCGCACCAGCCGTCGGCTCTGCTCGGCGTCCAGCGGCGCCAGCTCGATCACGTCGGCGGCCCGGCGGGCGGGGGAGTCCCCGGCCCGGCGACCCGGCACGGTCAACGACTCCCGCAGCTCGCGCAGCTCCGGCCGGGCCAGGGCGACCACCAGGATCGGGGCGTCCCGCACCCACTCCACCAGGTGCTCGACCAGGTCCAGGAACAGCGGCTGCCCCCAGTGCAGGTCGTCGAACACCACCACCAGCGGTGCCCGCCGGGCCAGCGCCTCCAGGACCCGCCGCACCCCCCACAGCGTCTCCTCGGCCGGCACCGCCTCCGCCGCGCCGAGCAGCGACGCCGCCCGGGTGACCACGGTCGCGGCGTCCGGCTCGTCGCCGACCAGAGCGGCCAGCCGGGCCCGCACCACCTCCGGCGGGTCGGTCTCGGCGATGCCGCCCGCGCCGCGCAGCAGCTCGGCCACCGGCAGGAACGTGATGCCCTCGCCGAGGTGCTCGCACCGGCTCCGGACCACCGCCGCCGCGCCGGCCCCGTCACCGCCGCCCACCCGCCCGGCGAACTCGCCGGCCAACCGGGTCTTGCCCACCCCGGGGGAGCCGATCACGGTGACCAGCCGGCAGGACCGGGTCCGGACGGCGTCATCCAGCGCGACGTGCAGCCGGCGCAGCTCGGGCACCCGGCCGACCAGCGGGGTCTCCACGCCGGCCGCCGTCCCGTCCGGGTCGGGTTCGGCCGACACCAGCCGCCAGGCCCGGGTCGGGGCCGCCTTGCCCTTGAGCACCAGCGGCTCCACCGGCTCCAGCTGCACCCCGTGCCGGACGATCCGCCAGGTCGCCTCGCCGATCAGCACCTCGCCGGGAGCGGCGCTCTGCTGCAGCCGCGCCGCGGTGTTCATCGCGTCGCCGACCAGCTCGCCGTCGCCGCTGATCACCAGCTCCCCGCTGTCCACCCCGACCCGCATCCGCAGCCGCACGCCCCAGACCTCGTGCAGCTCGTCGTCCAGCGCGGCCAGGGCGGCGACCATCGCCGACCCGCAGCCCACCGCCCGCAGCGCGTCGTCCTCGCCCACCGACGGGATGCCGAAGACCACCACCACCCCGTCGCCGAGGAACTTCTCCAGGTGCCCGTCCCAGCGGTGCACCACCCCGCGCATGACCTCGTAGAAACGGGCCATCACGCCGCGCACCGACTCCGGGTCGAGCGTCTCGTGCAGCGCGGTGGACCCGACCAGGTCGCCGAACACCGCGGTCACCACCTTGCGGGCCGGCGCCTGTGGTGGGGCCGGGGCCGCCACCGGCGTCCCGCAGGCGTCGCAGAACCGGGCGGCCGGCGGCAGGTCGTGCCCGCACAACCGGCACCGCCCGGGCCGGCGCACCCCGCAGCCGGCACAGAACCGCGCACCGGCGCGGTTCTCGTGGCCGCACGAGTCGCAGGTCACCGAGTCTCCCAGGCCGCTCCCGCCCCCGGCGTCCGAGGGCGCTCTCAGCGTAGGGGGCGGTACTCTCCGCAACGCCCTCCCCGACCGGGTGAGCCCGCGGTGGTGGGTACTACCGTTGCGGGCATCGTGGACGAACCGACGGGGCCGGGCGCCGGCCGCGAGAACCCGGTGCGGCGGCTGGTCGCACGCACGGTGGTCCCGAACGCCCGGGTGCTGACCGCCGCGTGCACCCTGCTCGCCGCGCTCTCGGTCACCCAGCTCCCCGGGGGCGCGCCGGCCGGGCCGCCACCACCGCCGGTCGACCCGGTCACCCAGCGCGCGGTCCCGCTGGAACTCGGCGTCACCACGTTCGTGCTCTCCCGGGACTGGGACCAGCGGGACGACCTGCTGGACCAGATCAAGGAGAGCGGCTCCCGGTGGGTCCGGGTCGACCTGGACTGGTGCACGCTCGAGCAGGTCGGGGCCGGCCGGGTGGACGTCGCCTACCAGGAACGGCTGGACCTGCTCACCTCCGCCGCCCGCGAGCTCGACCTGCGGCTGCTGGTGCAGCTGAGCTGCGCGCCGCGCTGGGCCGGCGGCACCGACGCCAACTCCTACCCGACGGACGTCGGCCAGGTGGAGCGGATCGCCCGGTACCTCGGCGACCGCTACCGCGGCCGGGTGGCGGCCTGGGAGATCTGGGACGAGCCGAACTGCGTCGGCGGCTGCCCGAACGGCTCACCCGAGCAGTACGTGGAGGTGCTGAAGGCGGCCTACCGGGGGCTCAAGGGCAGCGACGGCGACACCACCGTGGTCGGCGGCGGCACCAACGGCAACGACGTGGAGTGGCTGCGCCGGATGTACGCCGCCGGGGCCGCCGGCTGGTTCGACGCGCTCGCCGTGCACACCTTCCAGGAGCCGGCCAGCGCGGCGCCCGACGCGCCGTCCGGGAACAACGCCTACCGGCTCAGCACGCTGCCCCGGGTCCGCGAGGTCATGCTGGCCAACGGGGACGGCGCCCGGAGCATCTGGTTGACCGAGTTCGGCTGGACCACTGCCCGCACCGGGCCGCGGTCGGGGGTCAGCGACAGCAACCAGGCCCAGTTCCTCCGCCAGGCCGTCCGCCAGATCGACGCCCAGTACCCGTACGTCAGCACCGCGATCTGGTACTACCTGCGGGACCGCGACGACGCCACGCCGTACGAGAACAACTTCGGGCTCATCCACGTCCGGGGCTCGGTGAAGCCCTCGTTCGGCGCGCTGCAGAAGGCGAACGCGGAGCTCACGGCCGACCGCTGACCGGCGATTCGACCGTTCGGCCCGGCCCGAGGCCGGGCGTCGTCACCGCCGTCCCGGCGGCCCCTCCACTCACCGCATCGTGGATCACGCTCGCCGCGGTCACATCGGTGAACGGGTATCGCGATCGTTGGACCAGGCGATACCTCATGTGAGCCCGGGAGAACCGGGCGAGCTGGGTTGGACCTGACGCGGAGCGGGTAATCCCGCCCTGTCACGAGGGGGACGAGGGGAGTGACCATGCCGAGGTTCCGCATGTGGCTGTCCAGCCTGTGCTACGCCTGTATGCGGCCGCGTCCGTTCTGCGCCTGCTCCGACTGAGACCGAACCTCCCCGCCCGGCGTTCCCATTCGACCGGCCGCCGCGCCACGCCGAGGAAATGAGCGCGGGAGAGTCACAAAGGGGTTACGGTCGTCACGTCGGTCAGTCAGCCCGTTGACCGATGCGCCTGGCCGGATCGTCTCCCCACCCTCCGGCATTCCCCCTGGCGGCCCGCAATCTCGCGGGTGGGCGTGACGAGCACCCCCGAGTGCGCCGTCACGGACGTTGAGGTACGCGATGAGTGCACACCGTGCACGGCACCGCGCGCCCGCCGTATCCCCAACGGCGGCGACGCAGCGCAGCGCCCGTGAGCTGATCGACGAGCTGACCCGGGTCGAGGCCGCTCCGGCCCGCACCCGGGAGAGCGCCGCCCGGGGGAGTGCCCCCCAGGGCCGGGCCGCCCACCTGCCCGCCCCGCGCCGGCCGAGGGCCGCCGGCTCCGGGCTGAGCAGCACCACCCTGACCATGCTGGCGGTGGGCGCGGTCGGCGCCAGCACCGCGATGACCGGCACCTTCGCCGCGATCAACGACGAGACGCCCGCGCCGAACAGCCCGGAGCCCGGCGCCGCGGTACCGGTCGCCATGGACGACGTCCTCATCCCGGCCAGCTCGCCGGACGACAACGCGCTCCGCTTCTCCTCCGCCACCATCAGCACGGCCAAGCCGTCCTCCGAGCGGGTCGCCGACGCCTCCACCGCCGGCACCGTGTTCGCCGACGACATGCAGCAGACCAACGCCCGGGAGATCGCCGCCCTGGCCCGCTCCGTGGACCGGGAGCGCGCGGTCGGCGGGGTCACGGCCGCGGCCACCAAGTCCATCGGCGGGCTCGGCGTCCCGGCCGCCCTCGGCGTGGGCCGGGCGATCGACCAGGTGCCCGGCGCGGCCATGCGGGCCACCGCGATGAACGCCGCTCTGGGCAAGATCGGCGTGCCCTACGTGTGGGGCGCGGTCGGCCCGAAGGCGTTCGACTGCTCCGGGCTGGTGCTCTGGTCGTTCAACAAGGTCGGCATCTCGCTGCCGCGCACGTCCAAGGCCCAGTCCCAGGTGGGCAAGCCGGTGAAGAAGAGCGAGCTGCGGCCCGGCGACCTGGTGTTCTTCTACACCCCGGTCAGCCATGTCGGCATCTACATCGGCAACGGCAAGTTCGTGCACGCCAGCGAGCCGGGCAAGCCGGTGAAGATCTCCCCGCTCAACCGCTTCCCGTTCCACAACGCCCGCCGGCTCTGACCGGAGCGTCAGCTCTCCTTGGCGGCGATGCTGGCCACCGTGTTGGCCACCGTCTCGAAGGCGTCGGCGGCGTCCTCCAGGATCTGCACGACCTCCTTGAGCTTCAGCACGGTCAGCACGTCCGGCCTGGCCACCCCGTCCTCCGGGGCCAGCAGCGTGGCCAGCAACCGCCGGTAGATCGCGTCGGCCTCATCCTCCAACGCGTTGACCGCCACGGTGTAGTCACGCAGCTTCGACATCCGGGCCAGCTTGCCCATCGCGGCGACCGTGGCCTCCCCGGCCCGGCAGAGCACGTCGCACTGGGCGTTCATGGCGGCCGGGAGCTCGTCGAGCCGGTAGAGCACGATGTGATCGGCCGCCTCCTCGATCGCGTCGATCACGTCGTCGAGCGCGGACGCCAACCGGTAGATGTCCTCCCGGTCGAACGGCGTCACGAAGCTCGAGTCCACCTTGGTCATGATCTCGTGGATGATCTCGTCGCCCTCGGTCTCGGCGTCCTTGACCCGCGCGGCCAGCTCCAGCCGCACCGCCGGTTCGGCCGCGACCAGCTCGGCCAGCCGCCGCGCGCCGACCAGGATGTTCTCGGCCGCCTGGGTGAACAGCGGGTAGAACCCGCGTTCCTGCGGGGCGAGGCTGAAGCGCATCCCGGGACCGTACTCCCCAGGTCAACCGGTATGGCCCACCAGTAGCCGGTGCAGCACCCACCAGGAGCCCGCCGCGACCAGGGCGGCCATCGGCAGGGTGAGCACCCAGGCGATCAGGATGTTGCCGGCCACCGACCAGCGCACCGCCCTCGGCCGCCGGGTGGCACCCGCCCCGAGCACCGCCGAGGTGATGGTCTGCGTGGTGGAGATCGGCGCGGCGAACGCGAACGCGGTCAGGTAGAGCACTCCGGAGGCAGCGGTCTGCGCGGCGAACGCCTGCGGCGGCTCCAGCGCGATGATCCGCCGGCCCAGGGTGCGCATGATCCGCCAGCCCCCGGAGTAGGTCCCGGCGGAGATCGCCCCGGCGGCGGCGATGATCACCCAGGTGGGGATCTCGAAGCCCTGGTGGTAGCCGCCGACCACCAGGGCCAGCACGATCACCCCCATCGTCTTCTGCGCGTCCTGCAGGCCGTGCCCCAGCGCCATCGCCGCCCCGGAGACGATCTGCGCCCGGCGGAACCCCTCGTTCACCGGCCGGGGCCGGAAGTTCCGGAAGCCCCACAGCAACGCGAGCATCAGCGCCGCCGCGCTGACGATCCCGACCAGCGGCGACAGCACCATCGGGATGACCACCTTGTCGATCACACCCGCCCACTTGACCGAGCCCGAGGACGCCAGCGCCGCCCCCACCAGGCCGCCGATCAGCGCGTGCGACGACGACGAGGGCAGCCCGAAGTACCAGGTGATGAGGTTCCACACGATCGCGCCGACCAGGGCGGCGAGCACGATCACCAGCCCGGGGACGCCGGTCGGGGCGTCGATGATGCCCTGGCCGACCGTGCTGGCCACGGCGGTGCCCAGGAACGCCCCGATCAGGTTCATCACCGCCGCCATGATCAGCGCGGCCCTCGGGGTCATCGCCCGGGTGGAGATCGTGGTGGCGATGGCGTTGGCCGCGTCGTGGAAGCCGTTGGTGTAGTCGAACCCCAGGGCCACCACGACCACCGCGATGACCATGCCGAGCTGGAGGTCCACTCAGGACTCCTTGGCCGCGATGCTGGCCAGGGTGTTGGCCACCGTCTCGAAGGCGTCGGCGGCGTTCTCCAGGATCTCCACCACCTCCTTGAGCTTCAGCACGGTCAGCACGTCCGGGGCGGCCACGCCCTCGGGCGGGGACAGCAGATCGGCGAGCAGCCGGCGGTGCAGCCGGTCCGCCTCGTCCTCCAGCGAGTTCAGCTCCACGATGTGCTCGCGCAGCTTCGACATGGTGGCCAGCTTGCCCATCACCTCGACGGTCACCCGACCGGCCCGGCACAGCACGTCGCACTGGGCGTGCATGCCGGCCGGTAGCTCCTCGAGCCGGTAGAGCACGATGTGATCGGCCGCCTCCTCGATCGCATCGATCACATCGTCCAGCGCGGACGCCAACCGGTAGATGTCCTCCCGGTCGAACGGGGTCACGAAGCTGGAATCCACCTTGGTCAGGATCTGGTGGCTGATCTGGTCGCCGGTGCTCTCGGCGTCCTTCACCTTGACCGCGAGGGCCGGACGGTCGGCCGGGACGGCCCGTACGACCTCGGTGAGGCGCTCGGCCCCGGTCAGGATGTTCTCGGCGGCCTGGATGAACAGGAGGTAAAAACCACGTTCCCGGGGAGCGAGACTGAAGCGCATGGCCCGGCACGTTACCTGTCGCGCCGAGTAACCTCAGATGTACGTGAGGTAAACGATAATCGGTTGGCCGATCACTGAGACCGGCCCTCAGGCGGCCACGTCGTCACCCGGCGATCCGGGTCGCCCACCGCTCAGGTCGGTCACGTCGGGTGGGCGGGAGCCGGCCCCGAAGCGGGTGTCGTGCCACCACCGGTGCAGGCAGCTCGGGCACTGCAGGAACACCTGGGCCCGGTCGGTGTCCAGCAGGTAGCGCCAGTGGTCGGGGCAGCTGCGGCCGGCCCGGCAGTCCGGGCACTCCGCGCCGTGCGGGCACGCGGCGCACCCGGTCCAGACCCGGCGGTCGATCCGGGCGGCGGGATCACGCATCGAGGACGCCCTCCTCGACGAGCATCCGGTGCACCGCCCGCTGCCCGGGGTCGAGGTCGGACATCAGCAGGGCCCAGGCCCGCTGCTCCTCGGCCAGCACCGCGACCGGGTCCCAGTCGGGCACCGCGGCGAGCACGTGCGCCCGGCGGTCCAGCTCGTGCGCGGTCAGGTCGAACTCGAACTCGACCAGGCCACCGTCGTCGCTCTGTTCCATAGCTCAGGGTGAGCGGTCACCGCAGATCGAGTAAACGATTCGTGCGGCCTCTCACAGATCGACTGGCCGGCCCCGCGCCGGCGTCCGGCGCTCAGCCGATGGTGATGGCCCGCTCGGGGCAGTTGGCCGCGCCGTTGGCCGCATCGTCCTCGTGCCCGGCCGCGACCTCGCCCTCGTTGAGCACCTGGCCGTAGCCGTGCTCGTCGTCGACGAACACGTCCGGCGCGGTCATGTAGCACAGGCCGTGCCCGGTACAGACCTTGTGGTCGATGTTGGCCTTCACCCTGATCCTCCTCGCCGACACCGGGCGCGCCTCCGCGCCACGCCATCACCCAGCATCGTCTCACCCCGCCCCCGGCGCGACTACCGTGGCGTTCATGTGTCGGAACATCACCATGCTGCGTGGCCTGCAACCGTCGGCCACCCACGAGGAGATCGAGGCCGCCGCCCGCCAGTACGTGCGCAAGGTGAGCGGGGTGCAGAACCCGACCGCCGCCACCCGGGACCCGTTCGAGGCGGCGGTGGCCGAGGTGGCCCGGGTGACCGCCGCCCTGCTGGCCGAGCTCCCGGACCGCCGCCAACCACCCCCGACGCTGCCGCCGCTGCGCCGTCCGGAGGTCAGGGCTCGTCTCGCGGCTCGGGAAGCGGCGGCCCGGTCCGCCGGGGAGGCTGCGGGCCGGCCGGGCCAGCCGGGCTGACCGGCCGGCCGGCGGACCGTTCGGCCTCCCGCCAACCGGCCAGCGCGGTCAGCGTCAGCACCGTCGGCAGGTCGACCCGCTCGGCCTCGAGATCGTCGAGCGCATGCGCCACGATCATCGCGATGACCACGTCCCGAACCGTGTCCGGGCCGCTGTCGGGTTGCATTCCTGCACGATAACCAGGTGGCCAGGCCCGATTCGTGCTCAGTTTCGAGTATCTGGGCGGCCCGAAGTCACACCATCGGGCGGTCGGTCGGCTTGATCGGCGACGGCAGCACCTCGCGCCCCGTGAGGAACCGGTCGACACCCGCGGCGGCGGCCCGGCCCTCGGCGATCGCCCACACGATCAGCGACTGGCCGCGACCGACGTCACCGGAGCTGAACACCCCGGGCACGTTGGTCATGAAGTCGCCGTCCCGGGCCACGTTGCCCCGCTGGTCGTACTCCACGCCCAGGCCCTCGAGCAGCTTGCCCTTCTCCGGTCCGACGAAGCCCATCGCCAGGAAGACCAGGTCGGCCGGCAGCTCCCGCTCGGTGCCCTCCACGGGGACGAAACGGCCGTCCTTCATCTCCACCTCGGACAACCGCAGCGCACGGACCGCGCCGTCCTCGGTACCCAGGAACTCGGTGGTGTTCACCGCGTAGACCCGGTCGCCGCCCTCCTCGTGTGCCGAGGAGACCCGGTAGATCATCGGGTAGGTCGGCCACGGCATCGCGTCGGTGCGCATCTCCGGCGGGTGCGGCATGATCTCCAGCTGGGTCACCGACGCGGCACCCTGGCGGTGCGAGGTGCCCAGGCAGTCCGCCCCGGTGTCACCGCCGCCGATGATCACCACGTGCTTGCCCTCGGCGTGGATGGGGGAGCGCTCCAGGTCGCCCTCCTGCACCTTGTTCGCCGGCGGCAGGAACTCCATGGCCTGGTAGATGCCGGACAGGTCACGCCCGGGCACCGGCAGGTCCCGCCAGGCGGTGGCCCCGTTGGCCAGCACCACGGCGTCGAACCGGGCCCGCAGGTCCTCCACGGTGATGTCCACGCCGACGTCGACGTTCGCGTGGAACTCCGTGCCCTCGGCCCGCATCTGCTCCAGCCGGCGGTCCAGCCGGTGCTTGGCCATCTTGAACTCGGGGATGCCGTAACGCAGCAGCCCGCCGATCCGGTCGGCCCGCTCGAACACCACCACGTCGTGGCCGACCCGGGTCAGCTGCTGGGCGGCGGCCAGCCCGGCCGGCCCCGAACCCACCACGGCGACCTTCTTGCCGGTCTTGACGGCGGCCGGCTCGGGGACCACCCAACCCTCGTCCCAGGCCCGGTCGATGATCTCGATCTCGACCTGCTTGATGGTCACCGGGTCGTCGTTGATGCCGAGCACGCAGGCCGCCTCGCAGGGCGCCGGGCACAGCGTCCCGGTGAACTCCGGGAAGTTGTTGGTGGCGTGCAGCCGGTCGATCGCGTCCTTCCAGTCCTCGCGCCAGACCAGCGTGTTCCACTCCGGGATCAGGTTGCCCAGCGGGCAGCCCTGGTGGCAGAACGGGATGCCGCAGTTCATGCAGCGCCCGGCCTGCGCCTCCAGGTCGGCCTTCCCGAAGTCCTCGTAGACCTCGTTCCAGTCCCGCAGCCGCAGGTCCACCGGACGGCGCCGGGGGGTCTCCCGGCGGGTGGTGAGGAATCCCTTCGGATCAGCCATGCGAGGCCTCCGTTTCGATGGTCGGCCGGCGCCTGGCTGCGGTCTGCTCCTTCGAGGTGTCAGCCATGCGAGGCCTCCATGATCGCCTGGTTGACGTCCCGGCCGTCCCGCTCGGCCGCCGCCCGCGCGGCCAGCACCCGTTTGAAGTCCTTCGGCATGACCTTCCCGAACCGGTTGACCGCGTTGTCCCAGTCGGACAGCAGTGCGCGGGCCACCGCCGATCCGGTCTCCGCGTGGTGCCGGGCGACGACCTCGGCCAGGAACTCCCGGTCGTCGTCGTCCAGCGGGTCGATGTCCACCATCTCCGGGTTGATCCGGCCCCGGTTCAGGTCGAGCAGGTAGGCCATGCCGCCGGACATCCCGGCGGCGAAGTTGCGGCCGGTCGGACCGAGCACGACCACCTTGCCGCCGGTCATGTACTCGCAGCCGTGGTCGCCCACGCCCTCGACGACGGTCAGCGCGCCGGAGTTCCGCACGCAGAACCGCTCGCCGACCATCCCGCGCAGGAACAGCTCGCCGGAGGTCGCCCCGTAGAGCAGGGTGTTGCCGGCGATGATGTTCTGCTCGGCGGTGAACTGCGCGCCCGGGTGCGGCCGCACGGTGATCCGGCCACCGGAGAGACCCTTGCCGACGTAGTCGTTGGCGTCACCGACCAGCCGCAGGGTGATGCCCTTCGGCACGAACGCGCCGAACGACTGGCCGGCGGTGCCGGTGAGGGTGATGTCGATGGTGTTGTCCGGCAGCCCCTCGGCGCCCCAGCGCTTGGTCAGGTGGTGGCCGAGCATGGTGCCGACCGTCCGGTTGACGTTGCGCACCGGCAGGTCCAGCCGCACCGGGTCACCGCCGTCCAGCGCCCCCTCGGCCAGCTGGATCAGCGTGTTGTCCAGGGCCTTCTCCAGCCCGTGGTCCTGCTCGCGGATGCAGTGCCGGGGCTGGTCGCCCTCGGCCGCCTCGGCCGGCACGTGCAGGATGGGGGAGAGGTCCAGCCCGGAGGCCTTCCAGTGCTCCACCGCGTGCCGGGTGTCCAGCATCTCGGTGCGCCCGATCGCCTCCTCCAGGGTGCGGAAGCCCAGCTGGGCCAGGTACTCCCGGACCTCCTGGGCCACGAACTCCATGAAGTTGACCACGAACTCGGGCTTGCCGTTGAACTTCGCCCGCAGCACCGGGTTCTGCGTGGCCACCCCCACCGGGCAGGTGTCCAGGTGGCAGACCCGCATCATGATGCAGCCGGAGACCACCAGCGGGGCGGTGGCGAAGCCGTACTCCTCGGCCCCGAGCAGCGCCGCGATGACCACGTCCCGCCCGGTCTTGAGCTGGCCGTCGGCCTGCACCACGATCCGGTCCCGCAGCTTGTTGGCGATCAGCGTCTGCTGGGTCTCGGCCAGGCCCAGCTCCCACGGGGTGCCGGCGTGCTTGATCGAGGACAGCGGGGACGCCCCGGTGCCACCGTCGTGCCCGGAGATCAGCACCACGTCGGAGTACGCCTTGGCCACCCCGGCCGCGACGGTGCCCACCCCGACCTCGGACACCAGCTTGACGTGCACCCGGGCCTTCGGGTTGGCGTTCTTCAGGTCGTGGATGAGCTGCTTGATGTCCTCGATGGAGTAGATGTCGTGGTGCGGCGGTGGGGAGATCAGCCCGACGCCCGGGGTGGAGCCCCGGGTCTTGGCGATCCACGGGTACACCTTGGTGCCGGGCAGCTGGCCACCCTCGCCCGGCTTGGCGCCCTGCGAGATCTTGATCTGCAGGTCGTCGGCGTTGACCAGGTAGTGGCTGGTCACCCCGAACCGGCCGGAGGCCACCTGCTTGATCGACGAGCGGCGGGAGTCGCCGTTCTCGTCCGGGGTGAACCGGTCGGCGTCCTCGCCGCCCTCACCGGTGTTCGACTTGCCGCCGATCCGGTTCATCGCGATGGCCAGGGTCTCGTGCATCTCCGCCGAGATGGAGCCGTAGGAGATGGCCCCGGTGGCGAACCGCTTGACGATCTCGGAGATCGGTTCGACCTCGTCGATCGGCACCGGTGGCCGCACGCCCTCGCGGAAGCCGAACAGCCCGCGCAGGGTGAGCAGCCGCTCGGACTGGTCGTCGACCAGGTTCGAGTACTCCTTGAAGATGTCGTAGCGGCCCTGCCGGGTGGAGTGCTGCAGCTTGAACACCGTGGCCGGGTTGAACAGGTGCGCCTCGCCCTCCCGGCGCCACTGGTAGTCGCCGCCGGTGGCCAGCTCCCGGTGGGTGGCGTGCACGCCGTCGGCGGGGAAGGCCAGCTTGTGCCAGCGCGCCGCCTCGTCGGCCAGGATGTCGAAGCCGACGCCGCCCAGCCGGGAGGTGGTGCCGGTGAAGCAGAGGTCGACGACCTCCTTGCCCAGCCCGATCGCCTCGAAGATCTGCGCGCCGTTGTAGGACGCCACCGTGGAGACGCCCATCTTGGACATGGTCTTGCGCACGCCCTTGCCCAACGCCTTGATCAGGTTGGTGGTGGCGGTGCGCTTGTCCAGGTTCAGCACGCCCCGGTCGACCATGTCGTCGACCGTGGCCATGGCCAGGAACGGGTTCACCGCGGCCGCGCCGTAGCCGATCAGCAGCGCGATGTGGTGCACCTCGCGGGCGTCGGCCGCCTCCACCAGGAGGCCGACCTGGGTGCGGGTCTTCTGCCGCACCAAGTGGTGGTGCACCGCCCCGGTGAGCAGCAGCGACGGGATGGCCGCGTGCTCGAAGTCGGCGCCGCGGTTGGACAGCACGACCAGCCGGGCGCCGTCCTCCACCGCCTCGGCGACCTCGTTGCAGATCGCGTCCAGCCGGGCCCGCAACGCGGCGCCGCCGCCGCGCACCTTGTACACCCCGCGCACGGTGACGCACTGGTAGTCGGGCCGGTCACCGTCGTCGTCGATGTGCACGATCTTGGCCAGCGCCGCGTTGGACAGCACCGGGAAGCGCAGCACGATCCGCTTGCAGGAGTCGGCGTTGCCCACCAGCAGGTTGGGCTCGGCGCCGATCTGGGTCTCCAGGGAGGTGACCAGCTCCTCCCGGATGGCGTCCAGCGGCGGGTTGGTGACCTGCGCGAACTGCTGGGTGAAGTAGTCGAACAGCGGGCGGGGCTGCTCGGAGAACGGGGCCAGCGGCGCGTCGTTGCCCATCGACCCGATCGGCTCGGCGCCGGTGCGGGCCATCGGCGCCAGCAGCACCTCCAGCTCCTCGGAGGTGTAGCCGATGGACTGCTGGGCCTGCACCAGGGTGGCGTGGTCGTAGATCTCCCGCTCGCGCTCGGGCAGGTCGTCGAGGTGGGTCAGGCCCTCGGCCACCCACTCGGCGTACGGGTGCTCGGCGGCCAGCTGTCCCTTGATCTCGTCGTCCCCGACGATCCGACCGGCCTCCAGGTCGGCCAGGAACATCCGGCCCGGCTCCAGCCGGCCCTTGCGGACCACGGTGGTCGGGTCGATGTCCAGCACGCCGACCTCGCTGGCCAGCACGACCAGGCCGTCCTCGGTGACCCAGTAGCGGGCCGGGCGCAGGCCGTTGCGGTCCAGCACGGCGCCGATCACCGAGCCGTCGGTGAAGGCGATCAGGGCGGGGCCGTCCCAGGGCTCCATCATCGTGGAGTGGAACTCGTAGAAGGCCCGGCGGCCCGGGTCCATCTCGGTGTGGTTCTCCCACGCCTCGGGGATCATCATCAGCACCGAGTGCGGCATCGAGCGACCGCCCAGGTGCAGCAGCTCCAGGACCTCGTCGAACGAGGCCGAGTCGCTGGACTCGTCGCTGACGATCGGGCACAGCCGGTCCAGGTCGCCGCGGATGAGGTCGGTGGCCAGCTGGCTCTCCCGGGCCCGCATCCAGTTCCGGTTGCCCTTGACCGTGTTGATCTCGCCGTTGTGCGCGACCATCCGGTACGGGTGGGCCAGCGGCCAGGCGGGGAAGGTGTTGGTGGAGAACCGCGAGTGCACCAGGCCGAGCGAGCTGGTGACCCGCTCGTCGGTGAGGTCGGGGTAGAAGGTGACCAGCTGCTCCTCGGTGAGCATGCCCTTGTAGACCAGGGTGCGACAGGAGAGGCTGGGGAAGTACACCCCGCAGGCGTGCTCGGCGCGCCGGCGCACCGGGTAGACGAGCCGCTCGAGCTCCAGGCCGCTCTGGTCGCCCACGCCGGCCAGGAACAGCTGGCGGAACCGGGGCATCACCGCGCGGGCGCCCCGGCCGACCCCGGCATCGGGGTTGATCGGCAGGTCCCGCCAGCCCAGGACCGACACGCCCTCCTCGCCGGCGATCCGCTCCACCTCGGCCACGAAGGCCGCGTCGACCTCGTCGTCGTCGGGGATGAAGGCGGTGCCCACGGCGTAGTGGCCGGCGGCGGGCAGCGGGAAGTCGACGACCTCGCGGAGGAACTCGTCGGGGATCTGGATCAGTATGCCCGCGCCGTCGCCCTCGTCCGGCTCAGCGCCCCGGGCGCCCCGGTGCTCGAGGTTGCGCAGCGCGGTGAGCGCCTTCTCGACGATCTTGTGATCCCGGCGACCGGTGAGATCGGCCACGAACGCCACGCCGCACGCGTCGTGCTCCTGCGCGGGGTCGTACATCCCCTCGGCGGCTCGGCCCGGCCGAGTCATGCGGGGTCGGGGAGCGGGCGTCCCCTCGGGGACCGAAGTAGCGTTCACGGGCACCTCTCGTCGTCGGCTCCATCCGCATCAGAGCTGGGGTTACCCGGGGTGTCCGGCATCCCGTCCGTGATGTTGGTCGGCGGCGTCTACACAGCGGCCTCGTGCCCTGGCGAGGTCTGCCGGGGTGCACGAGGCCATGCTGCGTGAGCAAGCGTAGCTGTTGTCGGGCTTCCCAGAGGTGCGAGTTAACCGACAGCCCGCGAAAGAGGACGGTCAGATCACCCCGTGGTCACCATTGACCGGTTCAGAGGCCCCAACCAGCGCATTTGCTGTGACCCATAGCATACACCCCGGTGACGCCACGCTAACCTTCTGCGCTCGACGCCCAGCAGACTCCTCAGTTTCCTGAGCCCCGTTCGTCGCTTCTGTAACACTCCGTGACCCCCGGCGATACAAGGATCATGTCCGACACCGAGAACGTCCCCGCGCCCCGCCCGGGCGGCGACCCCGCCGAGCCCGCCGGCCCCGACTCCGCCGAGGAGTCGCTCGACCTGCTCACCGTCTCGGAGGTCGCGGCGATGTTGCGGCTGTCCAAGATGACGATCTACCGGCTGATGGACCGGGGCTCGCTGCCGGCGCTGCGGGTGGGCCGCTCGTTCCGCATTCCCCGCGACTCGGTCCGCGCCCTGGTCGAGGAATCCGCCCGGCAGGCCTGAGCTCGCCCGATCCTGACGCCCCCACCTGATACGTCCCCGATTACTCTCGACTTCCGCCCCCGCCGGGGAGGATGATCCGGCCATGGACATCTGCTGGCGGTGGCCGCCGCTGATCGCGCTGGTCGCGGTCGCCGGCCACGCCACCTCGTGGTTCGGAGCCACGAACCATGCCGCGGCCGGGCACTCCGGACCGGTCGCCGCGCTGGGCGGCCTGCTTTCCGGCGCCGACTCCCTGATCAACCAGGTGTTCGCCTGGCTGTTCGTGCTGGTCGCCTTCGAGTTGCTCTGCTGCGTGGTCGGCTACCTCATCGGCGAGTACAAGCTGCACCGCATGTACGACCGGCCGTCCCGGAGCTGGGGCCGCGCCCGCCCTCCGGCGCCGCACGACCTCCAGCACTGAGGTGGGCTCCCAGCTCCCCGACGAGGTCACCCTCACCAACCTGGACCAGCCGCTGTTCGACGGCGCCGGGGCGACCAAGCGGGACCTGGTCGACTACCTCGACGCCGTGCACGAACGGCTGCTGCCCGAGCTCACCGACCGGCCGCTGTCCGTCATCCGGGTGCGCCCCGGGCAACCGCCGTTCATGCAGAAGAACACCCCGAAGTACGCCCCGGAGTGGCTGCCCACGCACGCGGTGTGGGCCCAGGCCAGCCGGCGCGAGGTGCGCTACCCGCTGTGCAACGACCGCCGGTCGCTGCTCTGGCTGGCCAACCAGCGGGCGGTGGAGTACCACCCCACCCTGTACCGGCTGCCGCACCCCGACCGGCCCACCCACCTGGTGCTCGACCTCGACCCGCCGGAGGGCTCCGGGTTCGACCTGGTGGTGCGGGTGGCGTACCTGGTCCGCGAGGTGCTGACCGCCGCCGGGCTGACCGGGTCGGTCAAGACCAGCGGCGCCAAGGGCGTGCACGTGCTGGTCCCGGTGGTCGACGAGCAGCACGCCGTGGCCGCCGCCACCCGCGCCCTGGCCGCCCGGGTCGAGCGGCTGGACCCCGCGCTGGCCACCACCGCGTTCGTCAAGGAGGAGCGCGGCGGCCGGGTGTTCGTCGACTCCACCCGGGCCTACGGGGCCACCGTGGCGGCCGCCTACAGCCCCCGGGTCCGGCCGGGGCTGCCGGTCTCCTGCCCGGTGTCCTGGGACGACCTGGACCGGGTCACCCCGGCCGAGCTCACCATCCGGACGGTGCCCGGGCTGCCGACCGACCTGCCCGCGCCCGAGCCGCGGTCGCTGGACCCGGACCTGGTCGCCGAGGGCGAGGCCATCCCGGTGGCCCGGGTGCAGGCCATGCACGAGGGCAAGCGCCGGGCCCGGGCCCGCGAGGCCGGCTCGGGCTGACCCGTCAGCCGGCCAGGCCGTACCGGGAGAGCTCCGCGTCGAGCCGGTTGCCCTCGTGCGCCTCCACCAGCATCCGGGCCAGCTCGCGCAGCTTCACGTTGTGGTTCTGCGAGGTGCGCTTGAGCAGCTCCACCGCCTCGTCGGCGTCCACCGTCCGGTTGGCCATGACCAGACCCTGGGCCTGACCGATCAGCGCGCGGGTGGCCAGCGCCTGCCGCAGGTTCCCGACCAGCGTCCGGCTGTCGTGGTAGAGGCTCGCGTTGTCGAACACCACCCCGGCGTGCAACACGAACAGCATCACCAGGTCGTAGGAGGTGTCGGTGAACTGCCCGGGCTCCCGGGAGAACAGGGTGAACACCGCGGAGCCCGCGCCGTCGGTGGCCAGCGGCAGGCTGATCGCGCTGCGGAACCCGGCCGCCCGCATGGCCCGGGCGAACGCCGGCCAGCGCCGGTCGGTGTCGATGTCGTCGATCCGCCGGGGCTCGCGGTGCGCGATGGTGTCCAGGATCGGGCTCGGGTCCCGGGGCGGGTCGCCGGGCAGGTAGCCGAGGCCGGGTATGTCGGCGCCGGCCACCGTCTCGGCGTCGCCGACCGTGGTGCCGAACGTGATGCAGGCGTGGTCGCAGCCGGGCACCGTCCGCTCGACCCGGGCGACGAACCGCTCCAGCACCGAGCGCGGGTCGTCGGCCTCGACCAGCCGGGCCACCTCGGCCAGCTCCTGACCGATCGTGAGCAGATCCGTGTTGGGCACGGTCACCTGGGCCTCCTCGAGCGCCGTGGTTCGTCGAGCGCTGTGTTCCTCGGGGGACGCTAACCGTCCGTCATCGGCCACTACGCACCGCACACCCCGGTGTTGCCGGGCCCTCCGGGAGCCTCCTACACTGCTGCCGGGTTCGACCAGTAGCCCGTCGCCTGACACGCGGATCCCCGCGTCACCTCCGGCCGCGACGGGATGGACTGTGCACGGTACCGACCTGCCCGAGCGGCCCGCCGATCCCGGCCTCGCCCCGCCGCTCAACTGGTTCGAGGTGGTCACCCGGCACCTCCCGGACGCCACCGAGCTGGTGCTCATCGGCGAGTTGGACCAGGCCACCCGGCCGATCTTCGACGCGGCCGCCGCCGCCGCGCTGCGGACCGGGCCGCCGGTGCTGCGGCTGGAGCTGTCCGGCCTGGCGTTCCTCGCCGTGGCCGGCGCCCACGCCTTCGCGGACGTCGATGACCGCTGCGGGCGGGCGGGGGGCCGGCTGGTGCTGGTCAACCCGGCGCGGCGGATCATCCGGCTGCTGGACCTGTTCGAGCTGACCCGTCTGGTTCCGCGGGCCTGAGCATCTGGCGGAGATCTACCTACCGTTGGTAACCTGCCTCATGACCATCGAACACGTCGACGTGTTGATCGTCGGCGCCGGCCTCTCCGGCATCGGCGCCGCCTGCCACCTGCAGCGCGAGTGCCCCGACAAGTCGATCGCCATCCTGGAGGCGCGCGACGCGATCGGTGGCACCTGGGACCTGTTCCGGTACCCGGGCATCCGGTCGGACTCCGACATGTTCACCCTCGGCTACTCGTTCAAGCCGTGGACCGCCGCCAAGGCCATCGCCGACGGCGACTCCATCCGCGACTACGTGCAGGAGACCGCCCGGGAGTACGGCGTCGACAAGGCCGTCCGCTTCGGACACAAGGTGCTCTCCGCCGACTGGGACAGCGCGACCGCCCGGTGGACGGTCACCGCCGACCACGCCGGCGAGACGGTCACGCTGAGCAGCTCGTTCCTCTACGTCAACTCCGGCTACTACCGCTACGACGAGGGCTTCAGCCCGAAGTTCGAGGGCGTCGAGGACTTCACCGGAGCCGGCGGCACCGTGGTACACCCGCAGCACTGGCCGGAGGACCTGGACTACGCCGGCAAGCGGGTAGTGGTGATCGGCAGCGGCGCCACGGCGGTCACCCTGGTGCCGTCGATGGCCGAGACCGCCGCGCACGTCACCATGCTGCAGCGCACCCCCACCTGGATCATCTCGATGCCGGGCAAGGACCCGCTGGCCGACCTGCTGCGCAACCGGCTGCCGCAGTCGGTCGCCTACCCGCTGGTCCGCTGGAAGAACGTCGGCCTGCAGCTGTTGAGCTTCCAGCTCAGCCGGCACGTGCCCGCCGTGATGAAGACCGTGCTGCGCAAGACCCAGGAGCGCCAGCTGCCCAAGGGCTACGACCTGGACACCCACCTCACCCCGACCTACAACCCGTGGGACCAGCGGCTCTGTCTGATCCCGGACGGCGACTTCTTCAAGGCGATCCGGGCCGGGAAGGCGTCCATCGCCACCGACCGGATCACCCGGTTCACCGGGAAGGGCCTGCTGCTGGAGTCGGGCCGGGAGCTCGAGGCGGACGTCATCATCACCGCCACCGGGCTGAACCTGCTGGCCATCGGCGGCATGCAGCTCTCGGTGGACGGCGCCGAGGTGAAGCTGCCGGACACCGTGTCCTACAAGGGCATGATGCTGTCCGGGGTGCCGAACTTCGCCCTCACCCTCGGCTACACCAACGCCTCCTGGACCCTCAAGGCCGACCTGGTCGCCCAGTACGTCTGCCGGCTGCTCAAGCACATGGACCGGCACGGCACCCCGGTGGTCACCCCGCTGGCCCCGGACACCGACGACCTGGTGCCGCTGATCGACCTGAAGTCCGGGTACGTGCTGCGCAGCGTCGACCAGCTGCCCCGGCAGGGCCCGGAGTGGCCGTGGCGGCTGCACCAGAACTACCCGCGCGACGTGCTGCTGATGCGCCGGGGCGGGGTGGACGACGAGGGCGTGCGGTTCAGCTCGGTACCGGCGGCGGCAGCACCCGCCGCGGCGGCGAACGGCTCGGCCGCCAACGGTTCGGCCGCCAACGGTTCGGCCGCCAACGGTTCGGCGGCTGACGGCGGTGCCGGGGACGACCCGGGCGATCGGAGCCGTGAACACGCAGCGCAGCCGTAGTTCGCTCGATCGGTGGGATCTGGGCCCGGCCGATGGGGTGGCCGCTGGCGATCGCGGTGACCGTCGACTAGACACTCGACGTCCCCGCTCCCTGGAGGTTGTCCACCATATGGGTTCCGCGTCGATCCACCGTGTCGGCAGCCCCGAACGCGTCCAGTTCACGGTCGCGGAGCTGCTGGGCCGGTGCGGTGGTGAGGAGCGGGGCGCGGCGCGGTCCGGGCGGGTCCAGCCGGTGCCGGCGGGGTGGCCGAGCGGCGCCGGATCGGTGCGCCGGCGGCTGGCCTCGGCCGCCGGGACCGTCGTCGTGGCCGGGACGTTCGCGGTCGGCGCGGTGCTGACCGGACCGGCCACCCACGGCGGCGGCCCGCTGGGGGCCGAGACGGCCGGGGCCGGCCATCCGGAGGCGGAGCCGAAGCTCGGCCCGCCCCGCGCGCCCTCGGCACCGCGCCGGGAGGTGACCCCGGTGGCCCGGGTCGTTCCGGTGCGGCCGGTGGCCCGCACACCGGTGCGGCGGCCCGCGCCGAGGGTGGCACCGCTCGAGATGCCGAGGACCCGCGACATCCGGGCCGACGAGACGGTGCGCGCCCCGGCCGGCTCGGCGTTGAGCCGCCTGACCCCGGCCATCGGGCCGCTCGACGCCCCGCTTGAGGCCCCGCTCGACGCCCCGGTCGGCGCGCTGAGCTCGCTGCTGGGCGGCCTCGGCCGCTGACCTCCCGGCGCCACCCGACGTCGATCACCAGCCGTTCGCCGAGCACCGTGGCGTACGTCTCGGGGCGGAGAACCGAACGCCGCAGTCCATAACCATGCGTCGTTTGGTTTAATGCTGACCGGACGCAGGGGAGGCCGGCGTGGTCGAGGTTATCGAGGTCAGCCCGAGGGACGGGCTGCAGAACGAACCGGTGATCCTGCCGACCGCCGCCAAGGTCGAGCTGATCCGGCGGGCGGTCGCGGCCGGGGCCCGGCGGATCGAGGCGGTCTCCTTCGTCCGGCCCGACGCCGTGCCGGCGATGGCCGACGCCGAGGCGGTGATGGCCGGGGTGGACCGGCCGGACGGCGTGTCCTACGCCGGGCTGGTGCTCAACCGGCGCGGTTTCACCCGGGCCCGGGACAGCGCGGTCGACGAGGTCAACGTGGTGGTCCCGGTGACCGAGACGTTCAGCCGGCGCAACCAGAACGCCGGCGCCGAGGCGTTGATGTCGATGGCCGAGGAGGTCGCGGCGGAGGCGGACGGGATCGGGCTGCCCTGCACGGTGACCCTGGCGGTCTCGTTCGGCTGCCCGTTCGAGGGGGACGTCGACCCCGCGAGGGTGGTCGAGTTCGGGGTGCGGGCGGTCCGGGCCGGGGCGGTGGAGCTGGCGCTGGCCGACACCATCGGGGTCGGCGTGCCCCGGCAGGTCCGGGGCCTGGTGGACGGGCTGCGCGCCGAGGTACCGGACACCCCGCTGCGGATGCACTTCCACAACACCCGTAACACCGGGTACGCGAACGCGGTGGCCGCGCACGATCTCGGGGTCGACCGGCTGGACGCCAGCATCGGCGGGATCGGTGGCTGCCCGTTCGCCCCGAAGGCCACCGGCAACATCGCCACCGAGGACCTCGTCTACCTGCTGGAACGCAGCGGCGTGCGCACCGGGCTGGACCTTGAGCGGCTGATCGAGGCGGCCGGGTTCGTCGGGGAGGCGCTCGGCCGGCCGGCCCCGTCCCTGCTGCCCCGGGCCGGCGGCTTCCCGCCCGCCGGAGTGGCGGCCCCGTGACCCGCGGCGCGCTCGACGGGCTGCGGGTGCTGGAGGTCGGCCACATCATCGGCGGCCCGTTCTGCGGGCACCTGTTCGCCGACCACGGGGCCGAGGTGATCAAGGTCGAGCCGCCCGGGGTGGGCGACCCGATGCGCGGCTGGGGCGGCGACCACCGGGGCGTCGGGCTGTACTGGTCGATCATCAGCCGGGGCAAGAAGTCGATCACCCTGGACCTGCGGCAGCCGGCGGCGCAGCGGGCGTTCCGCGAGCTGGCCGCCACCGCCGACGTGGTCGTGGAGAACTTCCGGCCCGGCACGATGGAGCGCTGGGGGATCGGCCCGGCGGAGCTGGAGGCGGTGAACCCGGGCCTGATCATGGTGCGGATCACCGGGTTCGGGCAGACCGGGCCGTACCGCGACCGGGCCGGGTTCGGCTCGGTGGCCGAGGCGATGAGCGGCTTCCGGCACCTGTCCGGCGAGCCCGGCCGGGCGCCGGTCCGGGTGGGGATCTCCATCGGCGACGCCCTGGGCGGCACCCAGGGGCTGGTCGGGGCGCTGCTGGCGCTGTGGTCGCGGGACCGGCCCGGGGGCACCGGCCGCGGTCAGGTGGTCGACGTGGCGCTCTACGAGGCGATGTGGATGTACATGGAGTCCACCGCCGCCGAGTACGTCAAGCTCGGCCGGACCCGGGGGCCCACCGGGTCGCTGCTGCCCGGGGTGGCCCCGTCCAGTGTCTACCCGACCCGGGACGGCGAGTGGCTGATCATCGGGGCCAACCAGGACTCGGTGTTCCGCCGGTTGGCGGCCGCGATGGGCCGCGACGACTGGCTGGCCGACGACTCCCCGTACCGCACCCACGACCGGCGGGGCGCCGCGCAGGCCGAGCTGGACGAGGCGATCGGGGTCTGGACCGCCACCGTGGACGCGGCGGACCTGCTCGAGCGGCTCAACGCGGCGGGCGTGCCGTCCGGGCGGATCTACACCGCGCGGGAGATCACCGGCGACCCGCACTACGCCGCCCGGGACATGATCGTCGAGGTACCGGAGCCCGGGCTGGACGGGGAGACGGTCCCGCATCCCGGCGTGGTGCCCAAGCTGAGCGCCACCCCCGGCGTGCTGCACCGGGGCGCCCCGCTGCTCGGCGAGCACAACCAGGAGATCCTCGGCCCGCTGATGGAGCGGCTCCGCGGGGTCTGAGCCCGGTGACCACCGTGACAACCGACCGGTAGACCGGCCGGTAACCTCGCGCACCCGGCAGACTCGCCGACGAAAGTCACCGTGCCGACGGGGTGCCGCCGACGGGGCATTCAGGGCACGATCGCAGCAGGGCACGATCTGAGCAGGGCAGGATCTGTACCAGCGGCGCGCCGTCCGGGGCCGGCTCCGGGTAGTGCGCGAACCACCACACCAAGGGCAGGCGCATGGCGGAACGGACCAGGTCTCACTTCCAGCGGGTCGCGATCGTCAACCGGGGCGAGCCGGCCATGCGGCTGATCAATGCGGTGCGGGAGTGGAACGCCGAGGGCCGACCACGGCTGCGCACCATCGCGGTGCACACCGCGGTGGACAAGCGGTCGATGTTCGTCCGGGAGGCCGACGAGGCGATCCTGATCGGTCCGGACGACGAGGAGGGCTTCGGGCCCAACCCGTACCTGGACTACGCCGAGCTGGAACGGGCCCTGGTCTCCTCCCGGGCCGACGCGGTGTGGCCGGGCTGGGGGTTCGTCTCGGAGAAGGCGGAGTTCGCCGAGCTGTGCGAGCGGCTGGGCATCGTCTTCGTCGGGCCGTCCGCGCAGGTCATGCGCCGGCTAGGGGACAAGATCGAGTCGAAGTTGCTGGCCGAGCGGGTCGGGGTGCCGCTGGCCGCGTGGAGCGGGGGACCGGTGGCCGATCTGGCCGCCGCGCGGGAGCACGCCGAGCGGATCGGCTTCCCGCTGATGGTGAAGGCCACCGCGGGCGGCGGCGGCCGGGGGATCCGGTTCGTGGCCTCGGCGGAGGCGCTGCCGGAGGCGTTCGAGCGGGCCTCGGCGGAGGGCGCGAAGACGGCCGGGGACGGCACGGTCTTCCTGGAGAAGGCGATCAGCGGCGGCCGGCACGTCGAGGTCCAGGTGGTGGCGGACGGCGCCGGGAACGTGTGGACCCTGGGTGTGCGGGACTGCAGCGTGCAGCGGCGCAACCAGAAGGTGATCGAGGAGTCGGCGTCCACCGCGCTGGACGACGAGCAGGACCGGCTGCTGCGCTCCAGCGCGGCCGAGCTGGCCCGGGCGGCGGGCTACGTGAACGCCGGCACGGTGGAGTTCCTCTACCAGCCGACCGAGCGGGTGCTGTCCTTCCTGGAGGTCAACACCCGGCTGCAGGTGGAGCACCCGGTCACCGAGGCCACCACCGGGGTGGACATCGTCAAGCTGCAGCTGCACGTCGCGGCGGGCGGCCTGCTCACCGACATCGCGGCGGAGACCCCGCCGGCCCGGGGGCACGCCATCGAGGCCCGGCTCACCGCCGAGGACCCGGAGAACGGGTTCGCCCCGGCGCCCGGGCGGATCGAGCACCTGTCGCTGCCCACCGGCCCCGGCATCCGGGTGGACACCGGGGTCGCGGCCGGTGACGTGATCCCGCCGCAGTACGACTCGATGATCGCCAAGGTGATCGCCTGGGGCCGGGACCGGGACGAGGCCCGGGCGCGGCTCTACCGGGCGATCCGGCAGACCGCCACGGTGATCAACGGCGGCACCACGAACAAGGCGTTCCTGCTGGACCTGCTGGAACGCCCGCAGGTGCGCAGCGGCGAGCTGGAGACCACCTGGCTGGACTCGATGATGGCCGACGGGTACACGCCCCCGCGCCGGCTGGACATCGCCCTGCTGGCCACCGCCGTGGAGGCGCACACCGCGCACGTGGAGCGGCAGCGGGACCGGCTGTTCAACTCCGCCGAGCGGGGGCGCCCGGAGGTCGGGCACGAGACCTGGCACCAGGTGGACGTCCGCGCGGCCGGGCAGTCCTACCGGCTGCGGGTGGCCCGGATCCGGCCGTCCCGGTTCCGGGTCGAGCTGGAGGGGACGGAGGGCAGCGGCGGCCCGACGGCCGTCGACGTGGAGGTGGAGCGGGTCGGCCGGTTCGAGCGCCGGCTGACCGTCGGCGACCAGCGGTTCGAGGTCCTCTCGGTGGCCCAGGGCCCGGACTACCTGGTCGAGGTGGACGGCGCGGTGCACCGGATCTCCGGCGGCGAGGCCGGCATGGTGCGCGCGCCCGCGCCGGCCATGGTGGTCGCCGTCCCCGTCAAGCCGGGGGACCGGGTGGCCGAGGGCGACGTGGTCGTCGTCGTGGAGTCGATGAAGCTGGAGACCGCACTGCGCGCCCCGGTGACCGGCCGGGTGGCCGAGGTGCTGGTCCCGGCGAACACCCAGGTCGACGGCGGCACCAAGCTGGTCCGGCTGGAGCCGGAGGCCGACGCCGGGGGACCGGCGACGGCCGGCGAGCGGGTGGACCTGCAGGCGCTCACCCGCCCCGTGGTCGGCCTGCACCCGAGCGCGGCGGCCGAGGACGGTTTCGACGCGCTGCGGTCGCTGGTGCTGGGCTTCGACGTGGACGACCGGGAGGCCCGGCCGCTGCTGTCCGCGCTGGCCGCCGCCCGGGCCAAGCTGCCCGCCGACGACCCCCGGCTGCTCAACGGTGAGGCCGGGGTCCTGCGGATCTTCGCCGACCTGTGCGCGCTGTCCCGCAACCGCCGGCTGCCCGACGGGTCCGGCGACCTGGCCTCCGACGTGTCGGCGGTGGACGCGGAGGCGGCCCGCAACCCGCAGGAGTACCTGTACGCCTACCTGCGCACCCGGGACGCCGACGCCGAGGCGCTGCCGGAGTCCTTCCGGATCAAGCTGCGGCGGGCCCTGGCCCACTACGGCGTGCACGATCTGGACGGCTCACCGGACCTGGGTCCGGCGCTGTACCGGATGTTCCTGGCGCATCGTCGGGCCGGGTCGCACACCCCGACGCTGTCCGAGCTGCTCCAGTGGCGGCTGCGCCACCCGGAGTCGGTGCTGGGCACCACCGCCTCCGCCCGGGACGAGTACCGCCAGGTGCTCGACCAGCTGGTCACCGCCACCCAGCTGCGCTACCCGGCGCTGGGTGACCTGGCCCGACAGGTGCGCTACCGATGCTTCGACGCCCCGGTGATCGCCGAGGAGCGGGCCCGGGCCCGGCGCCGGGTCCGCGAGGAGCTCGACCGGCTGAGCGGGGACCCGGCGACCCGGGCCGCCCAGATCGACGGGATCGTCGCCTCCGGTGAGCCGATCCTCGGGGTGTTCGCGAG